>VOFL01000046.1_pt1 | contig 77123 bp, 81 predicted proteins | sample 5384111 | NCBI WGS metagenome assembly VOFL01 (sample SAMN12384731, study PRJNA508395) | synthetic metagenome | isolation source: mock microbial community "Gut Microbiome Whole cell Mix" consisting of 8.3%...
CTACTAAAGAGATATAACAATAAGATCTGTTCAAGTGTTTCCAGAGGGAGTTACAGGATACTTATATTATGCAAAAGACATAGTTGACCAAATTGCAGGAAGAGATGTTGTTTAGTTGATATTGGTGGAAAGACAACAGATATTGCGCTTGTACAAGGGAATAAAGCGACTGATCCATATTCTGTAAATGTTGGAACGATAAATATATATGATGCAATAAAAAAATCTCTTGAAATGGATGAAAGATTTCTGGGTAAAGTTGAGATAAAAAGAGAAAAAATACAAGACTACATAGACAAAGGGTTTTACCTAAATGGTGAAAAACAAGATATAAAGAAAAATATAGATGCGTCTGTTGGATTATTTAAACAAATATATAATGAATTGAAATTAAATTACCCAATATCAACTTCTGCTGTTGTCGTTATGGGTGGAGGTGCTAAATTGTTAGGTGAAGCATTTAAAAAGAATATACCTGGCATAATAGTCATGAGTGATGTAGATAAACATGTTTTTGCAAATGCAAAAGGATACAAAAAAATGATGAAATAAAAAAGGATTTAGTTTATAGTATGTATAATAGATTACAAATATATGATATTTGTAATCTATTATTTTTTGAGGAGGTTTTATATGACTTGGAGTGATTTGAAAGAAAAAAATATTAATGAAGTTGTTGATTGTATTAATAATAAATTAAGTGAATTTGAAAGTCTTAAAAAAGTTGGAGATGAATTAGGGGCAAATGAAAGTACTATAAGGAAGTGGCTTAATAAGAAAGGATATAAAAGAGTTGGAAACAGGTTTTTAGAAGATAATAAAAGTTATGATGACAAATATCAGATAGATAGCATTAACAGTAAGATTGATGATGATATCAAATATTTATCTAATGAAATTGATAATATAAAAGTGTGATAGAATGGTTTAAAACTAAAGATGATAAATGTCATATAGATAGCATTAAAGAAAATGATATATCTATAGATCTTCCAGATCAGTCTATAAAAGAACTACAATTAGGGTAAATAATACAGTGTGGGAAATGTTTAATAAATTTGCAGATGAGAATAAACATTATGATAAACATGATTTGCTAAGTCAATTATTGCTTGAAAGTCTATTAAAATATGTGAAGAGCAGATGAAGTGAGATATTTAATCTTCTTCATCTAGATTTTTAAATTTATGCACAGTGGACATTAATCGTATAAAATATCCATCTAAATAATCTGGCTCTAAATCATTTATTTTATATTTGAAATATTCTTTTTCTGTAACTATAGGTATGTAATATATGTGGAAAATTTTAATTCTCTTAAGTAGAACTCTTTTTTTAACAAGTCTTTTAAGTAGAATTTTTGTCGTAGATTTCTGCCACTTGTGTTTTTCATTGCAAATGCGAATAATTTCTTTCCTTGATATTCTTGAATTTCTTTTCCAAAAGATTTTCATTACAATTAATTCGCCACGTTTTAAGCTTTGTATTAACATGATGCACTCCTTGTAAATGTTTATAATATAGTAGCATTTTTTTATTTAAGATAGTACAGGTAAGTTATTCCAGAAAAAAAGCAACGCTAGAATGTTTCAAAACTAAATATGATAAATATCATATAAATGTCATTAAAAAATGATTTATTTTTATTGTGATAAGTTAAATAAAAAGAATTAGAAGATAATAAAATTTTCTAGTCTTTTTATTTATTTAATCTTAGATTTAACAGATGCGTAATTGCAACGTATAAGATTATTAAAAGAAATAGAAAAATAAAGAAAGCAAAAGATGATAGTTTTTTTATCTATTATCCTTTGCTTTCTCTAATATTAGGATTTTACTATGTTTTTGTCAATTGCATTGTTTCTGTATGCTCTTTCAATTCTATTTTTACCTTGAAGAAAATAATCGCTATCTAATTCTATTCCAACAAACTTTCTATTTATATTTGCACAAGCTATTCCTACACTGCCAGAACCAAAACAATTATCCAAAACAAGTTCATTTTCGTTTGTATAAGTTTTTATAAGATATTCTAAAAGATCTACTGGCTTTTGAGTTGGATGGATGCAATTTGTTTCTTTATTAAAATACAATGTATTATTAGGATAATTTGTATATTCTTGAACATATTCTTTTGATAAAGTATGATGTCTATATATTCCATCTTTATTTTATTTTTCTTTTTACATGTAATAGGTTTATCTAATTTTTCTAAGTTTTGAGGATTGTATAAAGGAGCTTTTTTATAGAATACATTAATATCTTCTACTTTTCGAAGTGGCTGGTATTTAGAAAATGCGAATCCTGTAGATTTATTTTAATCCAGTACCAACTGTATTTATAGTTTTTAATATTTGAATTTATCAAACTAGTAGTAAATGGTTGTGCTGAAAATAGTACTATAGCTCCACCATCTTTTATAATTCTATTATATTGATTCCAGATTGATTTGAAAGGTATTATTGTGTCCCATTTACAATTAGTTGTGCCATAAGGAAGATCGCATAGAATTAAATCTATTGATTTATCTTCTATTAGATCCATTATTTCTAAACAGTTTCCATTGTATAGTTTATATTTTTCTATGTTAAGCATGTTGCAAGTCCTCCTAAGTTGAATAAATTTTATATTGATTGGATATTACAACAAGTTATTATTTGATAAAATCTAATGCTTTGTAAAGTGTATCAAATCTATCATTACCTTTTATCATTGTGTAATGCTCTTTAGTAATAGAACCTATCTTCTCACATGCTCCACCGCCTACAACATAAAGATTTTGCGTCTGACCTGGTACGTAATCTTTTATATCACATATCAGTATTTTCCCATCATTATAACCCCAACCAACTACAGTTGCAGGGATTTTGTCAACTTCTCCATCATAAACTATTGTATGTTTGTACATCTGTTTAACTCCCTCATTATTTATATTTTTATTTAATATACCTTCTACAATTAACTTAGCAATCCCTTCATGACCTAGTTTCTTAGCTTTCTCATAATCTTCTTTATTATCACAAAAGAAACTTTCAATTAATACTGCTGTAGGCTTTGAACTATTTAAGATATATAAACTTTTATCTAATTTAGCACCTCTATTACCTACTTCTTTATCTCCTTTTTTTCTTATGAAAGGTTTAGACAGTTTATCTACTACCCTCTGCGCATATTCCTTCCCTTTTTCACTATAGTAAAATACTTCTGTTCCAAAAGCTCCTACACCACTTGAATTTAAATGCAACTCTATAAGTAAGTTATAGTTTCCACTATTAATCTTAGGTATTTTATATGACTTTTCTTCTGATTTAGTTTTAAATTGCTTTTCGGGACATATTATTACATCTACCTTATGCCCTTCTTTTCTAAATATATCTGCTAATACTGGTGCAAGAGATTTGTTGTATTGATACTCGTTAATTACTCCATCAGCAGAAGTGCATGCTCCACTTTTTAAAATACTGTGTCCTACTGTAATACATATTTTCATTATTTATTACCTCCCTTAATATTTAATTCGTCTGTCATTGTATCTAGTAAATTGCCTATTTTCTCCTTTAATTTTTTGGGAACTGGTAATCCACATAAGTACATATTTTTAATATACTTACACTTTCATACAAAATGAATAGAATAGAGAAAAATTCAGATATTCCAAGATGATTTAATCTCAAGAAATCAATCCAATCTTGTGGCAACATAAATAAAAGTTAAACTTTGTAAGTATATCAACTACTGCTAGAAAAATATACATGCTATCATTGCAACTTTTCTTATTCCTCCATTTATTCCAAAACTTGAATTAAACTGATGTGTTTTTATTGCTCTTAAGCAACCTAACAGTGTATCAAATGCTATTGCTAATATTACTAATTTTATAAATATATTTGTTGCTAAAAAACTATTGTTAAATTCATATTTCCTCCTAATTTTGTATTAAAAGGACCTAGAATTATCTAAGTCCTTTAAATGTATTAATTTATTATTTTACCTTTAAATTGTTAACGAAATCTGCAGCTATAATAAAGTATGCTGCATCACATTTTGCTTCTCCCATAATCCCTGGATTAGAAATGTAACAACTTGTTGGGTTTTGTTCTAGCCCCTCTAGCTTTATATTTTCTACCATTATAAATATCTCCCCATAGTAGGTATAATTAACATTAGAACTAGAATGCAAATTACAATTATTTTCTTCATTTTTAATCTCCTTTTAATAGAATTTTTTATTATAGATAAAAATAAAAATATATAACTAAAAAGGAAATTATTTTAATTTATATAAAAAAACCTATTTTGTTGGTTCTGCTCCTTCTACTACTCCACTTTCTCTAATTATATAATCCTCTACTGCTTTTCTATACTCTGTGTTAGTTACGTCATCTAATTCAAATTCTCGATTTTTAGAGGGTTTAATCCTCCGTTTAATATCCTCTCTGCTAATATTCTTACTACAACATTATTTATATTCATTATAATAATCCTCCTACTTTTTCATTTTCATTTAATAAAACTTGATTTTCTAATTCTTGTATTCTCTTTTTTCTTCACTTACATATACTGGTATTTCTTCCAAAATTGGTTGTTTTGTTTCTATATTTATGCCTATAATTCTATTTTAATATAATCTATACTTCCATATGGAATATCAATATAATCTAATTCAGTTATTTTATTGTGTGGTAACACATCCCCACAGGACTCACCTGTTTCAAAAATTATTTTGCCTGTTTGGTCATATATTACTCTGTTTGGAACATTCATATTTTTTCTCCTTCTTAAATAAATTTAATAGCATACCATTTATAAATATGTCTTTGAGTTGAGTCAAAGTTATAAGCTGGAATTTGAACACCAGTATTATTAAAATAAACATCCCTTCGGAATTATTATAGAGCCAACCATTAGCATGAAAATTTTCATCACTGTTTTTTCTAATAAAAGCTGTAACGCTTGAAAAATCAACACCTCTTTGTGTAGCGACACCACGACAAGCAAAAAGGAAAAGTTTATAATTATTTTTATATTCAGTATCATAGTAATCAAAATCAGCAAAGAAAATGTTAGGCTTAAAATCTAAATTACTAATTTTAACCCAAGTACCAGGTTTAAAAGTTCTGTCGGTTAGATATGGATAAGCAATTTTAGCACTATCCGCAAAAGAAGTGACTGTTCCACTAGCAACTTTATATTTAGAGTTTAATTGCGATATAGTATTATTAGCTTGTGTTAACTGATTCATCAAATCCTGTAAACTAGCGTCTCCACTATCAAAAGACTGCTTTATTTTCTCTGATAACTCAACAAGTGTGTTATTCAAACTTGCTTCTATATTCTTTAATGCTAAAGTATTTATAATACTTGTTTTACCATTTCTAAACCCTTCTCCAATCTCTATCAACTTAGTTGATATATCACTTAAACTAGCATCAGATTGAAGTGGCATTATCTCTTTGCTTATACTTAGCACTTTTTCTGCTGTTGCATTTTCTGAATCTGTAGCAACTATTTTTAATGTGTGTATTGCATTGTCTGCAAGTTCATAGTTTATTGTTTTCTCTGTTGTTAAATCTGTTGTTATTATTTCCTTTAATACATCATCTATAAACCACTCTATTTTAGATAAATTATTATCTGTATCTATTGCTGTAAATGTTGCAGAAGTGGAGTTATAAGAAGTTATATTTAATTTTGGTTTAGTATTACCTTTTGTAAATGTAACAGTTTTATCTAAGAATATTCCACCATAACCATTATCGAGTTCAATAGTTATATTATTTACAGAGTTAAATGCCAACTCAGATAAGAGTTCATCTGTAATAATTAATTCATAGTTTCCATCAACAACATTATTTTTTTCAGCTATTTTAACACCATTTATTTTTTCGATTATTTTAAATCTAACACTAGAATCACTATCTGATATTCTATAATTTATACTACACGCATTACCAATCACACCTAAATCGTTACTTATAAAAATAGTAGGGTCGGGTACAAACTGAACAGTTGTTTCTTGAGTAAAATTCCTACTAATATCAACTTCTCTGCCATTTATTATCTGACAAGCCCTAGTTGAATAAGCTACAAATTTTTTAGTTGCAGATATAGAAACTCTTTCATATTGGTCTAAAGTATAATAAGCAACAAAGTCAGTATAATAAGGACTTCCGTCGTTATAAGTAAGACGTGAAGCATGAATATCTGTCATACGATAATAACCACGTCTTCTTTTGACAGTTCTTTCTAAAACAGTTGTAGACATACTAATTTCACCTTCCTTTCTACATTGGTATCAAATTATTATTTACTGTTGATATAATACTACTTCTATTACCTTTTACTTCTTGCATCACTTCTTTTAATGCTCCCTCTACATTACCACTTGAAAATAAGTTATCTGTATCTTTTATACTTGTTTTCTCTGCTGTTGTTTCTATGCTGTCTACACTGCTTTTTACCTCATTTAATGCACTAACTATATTTGTTTTATCTGTTGTAGTAAGTTGTGTTGTATCCCCTATTTTAGTGTTTAACTCTGTTTTAGTAGTTTCTATGTTGCTTGTTAATTCTGTTTTAGTTGTATCAATTTTAGCGTCTAAATCTTGTATATCTCTTAATGTTGCTAGCACAACAGTTGGGTCTATTTTTAAATTTATACTTGCTGTATTAGACACAGCTAATATAATTTTAATTAATATTTCTTTTACTGTTCCCGAATCTGGAGCAGGTTTATAAGTTTCGGGATAGCTAGATACTGCGAGAAGTTGGTCTTTAGAGTCGAATACTCCAATCTCCCTAATTGTAAAGCTTCCAGTATCTCCAGTTATAGTTTTTTGGATAACTACCCAATTAGGATTTTTTTCGTCTGCTTGAACATGCTCTAATGTGCTTTCCCACACTACATTTTTGAGTTCTGTTTGAGTTTCTGTTGGAATATATGCACTTCCACCACCATCCCCAACTTTTATTTTTGCAAAATCCACTCTAGTTCCAAGTGCTGTAGCGTTTGCTATAGCCGCCTTGCCTATTTCTGTAAGTAATGTATAATATTGTGCTTGTGCCAATTATATCACCTCCTGTGGGTATAATGTTACCCTTTCAGCACTTTTATTGTTTCCACTAGCTAGTATTATTTCTCCAAAACATTCTATATTTTTAGGTGTATAAGGGTATATAGTAACTGTTTCTCCTGTACTGCTCATTGCTCCTGCATAAAGTCCATTTTCATTAAATAAAATCATTTCAAATTTATGTTCAAGGTGTGCAGGTTTTATTTCTTCTATTTTCTTATCTAACTCTAAAATAGTGTTATAACTACAATCATTTGTTATAAAACTAAGTGTAAAACTAAATAGATTACTAAATACTTCTACATCAACATTGGTCTTTGTGTAAGCTTCCGAGATAGCTTTTATAACCTCTATTGTTGTTGTACCCTTACCTCTCATCTTTGCTTTTATATTGCTTCTTCTAGTATCGAAGTCTAACTTATAATTTACTTTTATGCTTAAAAGGTTCTCCCAATCATCAAGTCCCCAAGTTGCTGTATCTATAAAAAACTGTTCTAATAAATCATCTTTTTCATCAATTAGCGTTAAAAGTTCATTTTCAAGTGCTTCTTGGATTTGTATGTCAATTTCATTGTTTGCAAAACTTGGCAGGTAATCAATTAACTTCAATTTAACTCACCTCGATATCAAATATAGCACTTGAAACAGCAGGAGCTTTTTCTTCATCAACTATTATGTTTTTAACATCATCATTTACAAGGAGATTTTTTATATCATGAACACCTTCTATGCTTGCTAACAAACTCATTATTTTTATATAAATAATCTCTCTTGAATTTTCTATTAAATAAGAATTTATAATATCTAAAAACACAACTTTTATAGATTCAATATCATATCCATTTTCAAGTGTTAAAGTTGCACTAATATTAATATCAAAAGTACTTGGTGTAACAATTGTAATAGTAGGTCCAATAGGTTTTTCTTCTTCTATATGTTCAATACATCTTTGCAATACTTCATTATCAACTGATTGATTATTTTGACCATAAATTAGAATCTTAATTGTACCTGGTCCATCCCAACGAGGAATTACTTTTGCGTTATAAACACCTTCAACCTCTAAAGCCCAAGACTGGTAATGTGCTTTATTTCCACTTGTCGCTTGATTTTTTTGTATTTTATAGAACCTTTCTTTTAATTCTTCATCAGTTTCTATTTCTGTTCCACCTTTTAGGTCAAGTTCATTATAAATTTTAGTTACTCCATTTATTTCTTCTATAAGTTTAAATTCTGTGTTAGCTGATAAATTATACTTAATGCCAACCTCTAAAGCCTGTATAAGGCTTACATTTAACTTACTATCTTCATCTATTGTAACATCTTTAATAACTACAAATAGTAAATCACTATGAGATACTATTGTTCCATTTGGTATTTTAGTTCCTATTTTGCCCTCAAATATTACCTCACCTATTGCTTCTGTGCCTAACTTTCTATATACACCAAATTCATTGACTCTTCTATCAAGAAAATCGTCAAAGTTATCTTGAATAAAAACTCTCTTATGTATATAAGAAAGTTCTATATATAATTGTGCAAGTTCTGAATTTATTGGAGAAACTATATTATAAAGAGAAGATCCTTGGTTTTTATAAAGAGGGAGATTTATGTTATTTAAAGTTCTATTATTTAAGGTACTAAATGATTGGCCACTATACAAAAGTAATCTCCTCCTCTCCATAAATTGTTTTACATTTAAACTTATAGATAAATTATCATCTTTAAATTCTGCATTTGTTACATTGACTTCTAATATATATGGATTAGTTAATAGAGCTTCTTGTATATACCTTTTGCCTCACTTTCAGTAAGACCTTTAGTATACTTTTGCCCTATTAGATTTTTTATATCTGTTCCATAATCCCAATCATATATTAAATAAACATACTTATCTGTTTTTATTGTTTTGTAAATCCATACTTTAATTGCTTCATTTCTTTCAACTATTTTAAAGTCTCCATTTTCAATTACCTTTTCATCTTTATCAAAATCCCAAGCAAATTCTTTAAAAATAGGTAATTCTTCATTGTCTGGAGAAATATAATCTTCTGGAACACCCATGAAAGGGAATATAGTATTATTCATCTAGACTCACCAATTTACTTACAACAGCAAATTTTTCACCTATTTTAAACATTATTACTGTGTTTCCAGATTCAAAAGTATCTATAAAGGGATTTTTTATTTCATGTTTATGTTCTTGACTTGTTTCTGTATCAAATAACTCTATCTGTCTATCAAGCATCCAACTATCTACCAAGATATCTTCTTTTTCTAATATGATGTTATTTATCTCTATTTTTAAATCTGGTAATTTACTTTTAATTTTTCCAATAAAAAAAGAAGGTTCATTATGAAATTTACCTTCTTGTCTCATTATTCCTATAAATTCATTGATTGGATCTGCCACGATATCACCTCTTTTACAAAACTCTTCTAGCTGTATTAAAATCTTTTCTATTACTTAATTTACTTATTTTGACTACATCTCCTGTTTGTGGCGCATGTAAAAATTCTCCATTACCTACATATAGTCCAACATGGCTGACTGGATTATGGAAAAATACCAAATCTCCTGCCTGTAAATTATTTTTCTCTACTTTCTTACCTACCTTAGATTGCTGACTTGAGGTTCTTGGTAAATTAACATTAACCTTCTTAAAGCAATATACCATTAGTCCAGAACAATCAAAGCTACTTGGTCCATTCCCACCCCATTTGTATGGCTTTCCAAGATGTTTTCTTGCTTCTGAAATTACTGTTTTTGCTTTTTCTGTCACGTTTCCAGAATAACCACCAATTATAATCTTCCCTTTTCTTCTTCCAAAGTTATTGGCTTCTTCAACATTTCCAAATAAAATATCTATATGATATGTTCCATCCTTTTCTATAATTATTGCAGGCCCATTATCATTTACCTTATACGTTCCATCTCGACTTGAAACACCTGTAACCAATTGTATTTCATCTCCATATCTCATAAGAGGATGTTTGTTTAAGAAATCTTTTGTATAGTAAGATTTTTCATATGTTCCAACCATAGGAGCAGCACATGTTTTTTTAGAAGGATCTAGTTTTTTACCTCTACAATCTTTATCTCCACCCTCAGATTTTCTAGGACAATAAGCAGTAAATTCAGCAGAGTATTCTGTTCCTCCAGTATACTCTGAACCATCTTCTTTTTGTTCATCTTGACCAGCAGATTTTTCATCCATTATATTCTCAAAATTAAGCTCTAGTTCAATTTGATAATCTCCATTTTGCCATGTATGCTTATCTGTATCTATATAAAAAAGACCTATTAATTTTGTATATGAGTCTTTTACTTTTACACCTCTACCAGTTACACAAGTTATATCACCATATCCTTTTAAAGAGCAAGTTTTTTCGATTCCTTTAAACTCTCCATCTATGTCTATAGTACTGTTTTCTTGTTGTTGTATTACCTTTTGCATAATTACCCCAACGTCTTTAAATATAGAGTCATTTATTTTCTCACTAATTTTATTACCATACTGATCAACAACTAGTACTTTATTTTTTACATTCTCCATGCTTTCAGAAAAATTTGTATTGATAAGATTAAAGCCTTCTTCAAATGTTATATTTAAAGTAACTACACCCTTCTCAATAACATTAAATTTATCAAGATTAGACTCTATCATATACTTTTTTTTAGTTGTCTTGCTTGCTTCTGTATAAACGCTCATTATAGTATCATAGCCAGTTACACCAATAAACATTTTTGTATATTTAACGTTAGTTTTAGGTAAATTACCTAGTGGGAATTTATTGTCTACAAAAACCTGCTTTGCAATATCTTCAACTAATTTATCTTTAAAATTGTATGACACTTCGCTTTGTAAAAGTAAAAGCCCATATCTTTAGCTGTAAAATCTATATTATTATTGCTAGAGTCTTTAGATCTATCTATTATCATTCCTCTAAAAAGTTCTTTATCATCAACATAGAAACAAACTGTACTTGCTACTGGAATATCTATCTGCCTAAAATTAATATCACTTGCAGATTGAATTATAGAAAATTCTAAAGTTCTTGATGGTGATCTATAATCACCAGACCAAGTACACTTATCCACTAAATCAGTTACATTATATATATTTCCGTTTTTTATATGAACTTGTATTTTGATTTTATTAATTATAAATCACCACCATTTTAAGGAATTATTAATATCCAACCATTTTTTATTACAGATGGATCTTTAATCTTATCTTCATTTGCTTTATAAATCTTCTCCCACAAATCTCCATTGCCATAATATTTTTGCTATCTTAAAAGGGTATCTCCTTCAACAACCTTATGTGTTTTTTGCTTAGTATCAAATCCTTTTGTTAGTGGAACATCCTTTTCAGAAGATAATTTTTCATCATTATTAATGTTTACTTTGGATATTTGTATCCTTCTATATTCTTTTAGACTTAAGGTAAAATAAACATCTCTTGAATAATCTTGTTCTCTATAATTAAAATCTGCAATTATACATTCAAAGTTTATATTAGTTTCTGTAATGATAAATCTTAATATATATCCTTCTTTCATCCAACTTTCTATTAAATTTACACAATCATATGGTTTTGGAAATCCATTATAATTACAGAAACTATATTCTTGATTAGGGAAAAAAGAGGATAGTTCTATAGTTTTAAGCCCTAACCCTCCAAATACTGCAATATCTCCAACACTTAAAATATTAGATGTATTTATTGTTGCACTTCCATTTATCTCAAAAGAGGGTGGAATAACAGGAAACCTAAATGTATTATTTGCTTGTCTTAACCATATTTCCATTAAACTCCTCCTAAAATAAAAGACACTTATTTCAATAAGTGTCTTTTAAGATAATTACTATAAATCAAATACTGTATATTTTCCTACATTTTCATAAGCAATTTCAATTGTTTTTGGCTTTGTATCTTTTGTAAGTTCAAATGCTATCTCACCTTTTAATGTATCTCCTGGATGTATTGTGTCAAATAGTAATTCTCCATTTAATTCTTGATTATTTATTGCATTTCCAACTGTATTATCATCCGTTTTTAGTATGTAGTTTTGAAGGAAATCACTTTCAAGATCTGTATCTCCTGTATTGGTGATTTCAATCTCAACTGCATATACATTACTATCTGATTCTAGTTTTCTAACATTTTTAACAGATACCTTTGCTCCGTCCAAATCAACAACTTCGCCTATTTTATGATTTTTAATTTCCTCTGTATTTTGCTTAGGTTTACTATCTCCATTTTTTGAATCATTTGTGCTGCATCCAACTAAACTTAAAGATAATACAATTAATATTGCTAATGCTGGTATTTTTTTATTCATAACATAACCCCCTGTAAATTATATACTACAATTATAGCACGATAATTTACAAAACGCCTCCAACTTTTGCAAGAGATATTTTTGTTTATTTTTCTTACAATTTTATCTATGTCAGCCTCTTCTCTTACAATTATTGTATCAGCCAATTTATCAAGAAATAAACTTCCATTTGAACTATTTCTTTTGTATTGATTGGCTTCTTGTTTGGTTAAAAGTTTCTCTCCTTCATGTGCCCTAATTAAATAATCATTTCTAGGAACTCTATTTATACCAAATGCTTTTCTTGGACTTTTGCCAGCAGCATCTGCACCTTTTCCAATTTGTAAACTAGGACCTTTTTTAAATATTTCTATTGTTCCCTTAATTGGATGTTTAAAGAAATCTTTAAGTTTATTCCAAGCTTCTTTTACCCCTTTAACTTTATCTTTAAAAAATGAGTCAGCAAGATCTATTACAGGTTCCAGTACACCACTAACTAGATCAACAAGGCCATTCCAAATTGATTTTATTACACCTACTCCACTATCAAATATTTGTTTAAGTCCATCCATAGTTTGATCAGCATTTCCTGTTATAAGCCCCATAATAACATTAATAATTCCAGATATAAAAGACATAATTCCATTTATGATTCCAGATACTGTTGTTATTATTGCGGTTAATGTATTTAAAACCCATGTAAATGCTAAAATTATTCCGCCAACAACACCAGCTATTGCAATTCCTATAGATGGTAAAAGTTGTTGTCCTATTTGTGATAGGAAAGGCATAAATCCTTGAAACCAAGCTTTAACAGGAGCAAGTGCTTGAGTTAAACTTTGGAAAGAAAGTTTAATTCCATCAGTAGACTTTTTAACACTATCCATTGGTTGGCTTACTTTGTTTACTGTATCTCCAACCTGTTTGGCTGGAGTAAAAATCAGTAATCGCTTTTTAACCTTATCAAAACACTCTTTCAAATTATCTAAATGAGGTTTTAAAGGTTCAAATGCTTTTACTAGATTATCTATATTTGTTTTAATGTTTCCAGCTAATATATCCTTTAATTCGTTAAATTTATCTTTTATTGAAGTTATTGACTCCTTAAATTTATTCTTAAAATTTACTCCAGAATCCTCTAGAACCTTTAGTGCAGGCTTGACATCATTTAATATTTTATTCTGTAACTCTGTAAATTTAGATTTTCCAGATTCAACTCCTTGGCTTATAGAATCTGTCATAGGCTTAATAAAAGTTTTAAAATCACTAAATGAACCTTTTAGATTTGCTACTGTTTGTTTTAATCCACCTGTATTTGGTGTAGATTTTCCAGCTGCATCTGCTGCTTTACTTCCTGGAATATTTACATTTGTTTTGGCGGATATTTTGGCAGTTGCTTCAATTGGATTTTCTAAGAATGTTCTTAAATCTCTCCACTTATCTGTTAGCCATTTAGCTTTATCCTTAAATAAACTGTCAGCTATATCAGCTATAGCTTGTATAGGAGCAGTTACAAAATCTATGAATCCTTTCCAAATTGATTTTATAATTTTAGTTCCACCATCAAATATTTGCTTAACTCCATTCATCATCTTTTTACTATCGCCTGTGACAATGCCTATAATTAAATCAAATATTCCATTTAAAATAGATGCAAGGCCATTTAATACATTAGTTATAGTATCAACTACAGCTTTGAATGCAGTTGCTAGAGTAGATAAAACTACAACTAATTTTGCTATATGAAAACCTATTACACCAATTAAAACAGGTCCTAGTACCTTCATTATTACACTTCCTAAGTTTAAGATAGATGCAAATAGTGGACCAAATGCTGATAACAACTCTTTAAATTTCTCTCCTAATTGTTTAAGTGCAGGCATACAAAAATTTACTATAGGCTTTGCGAATTCTGTAAATGATTTTACTAATGAATTAACTTTATTTCTAAATACTTCAGATTTAGCATAAGCAACAGTAAAGGCTACTGATAATGCTATTACAGCTGCTATAGTCCAACCCATAGGACCCATTACAGCTAAAAATACTGCACTTAATGGTTTCATTCCAATTACAAAGGCTCTAAATGCAACTTTTGTTCTTAATATTATAGGTATAAAGAAAGCGAATAAGCCTGCTGCTTTAGAAATAACAAGACTTACAATCCCTACAGTAGCCAACAACAAGCCAAATGTTGTAACAGCTAACAATATACCTGTTACAGTTGATTGGAAGGCTGGAGGCAAGTTAGAGAAAGCATTAGCCATATTAGATACAACTTGGACTGCACTTCTTATAAAAGGTAATAAATTATTCCCTATAATTATTGCTACTTGAGTAATCTGATTTTTCATCATCTTAAGCTGCGATTCTGTCGTTGAATATCTTTGATTTGCTTCATTTGTTAGTGCTACATTCTCTTTCCAAGCGTCATTTCCAAGTTGAATAGCGTTGTTAAATAGATCACCTGCTCCACTTGCTCTAAGCAATGCATCAGTCATGCCTATTTCAGTTATTCCCATCTTATTTAACATTTTTATAGCACTATTTCCATGTTTTTTTGCATCTCCAAGTCCTTTGACAAATGATATAATTGCTCCAGCAGCATCTTTTTGAAACGACTCTTTAAATTTTGATGCACTCATGCCAGCAACTTTTGCAAAGTTATTTAATTTACTTCCTCCCATTTCGCATGATAATTGCATTTGTTGCATAACCTTAGAAAAAGCAGAACCTCCTGCCTCTGCTTTTATACCAACTGAACTTAATGCACCAGCGAAAGACATTATTTGCGCCTCAGACATCCCAACTTGTTTTCCAGAACCAGCAAGTCTAAGAGCCATTTCAACAATTTCGCTTTCTGTAGTTGCTAGGTTATTTCCAAGTTGAACTATCGTTGCTCCAAGTCTATCAAAGTTTTTGTGGCATTTGAACAATGTTTGCAAATCTAGCTAATGCTGTAGCTGCTTCATCAGACGACATGTTTGTTGCATCTCCAAGCATAACCATTGTTTTTGTAAAATTTGTAATATTAGATGCATTTTGCCGACTTTAATACCTAATTGTCCTGCTGCTTCTCCGACAGCACTAATCTCAACTGCCGTTTGTGGCATATTTTTAGATAAATCCATGATATTTTTCTTAAACGTATTAATATCTGCATCACTTGCATTTACAGTCTTTTTAACTCCTGCAAAAGCACTTTCGAATTCTATTGCAGATTTTGCACTTAAAGCGAGTATCCCACCAGACACAGCAGCTATAGCACTACCTGTTTTTAAAGCGGTAGAACCAACATTTTTTAAATTGTTTTGGACATTATTTAAAGCCTTAGAGGCGTTAGAAGTTGAGTCATGCAGAGATCTTGTATTTGCCGCAACTCTTCTTAAAGTTGCACTAGCTTCATCTCTCATTCTTATAATTGCTTGTAAAACTCTTGTACCATCACTCATGTATTAAAACCACCTTCCAGCGCCAGCCTTCATTTCTTCTTTTCTCTCATCCAATTCTTGATCCATGAAGATACTAGTAATTTCTTTTTCGCCTTTTAACATGCGATAAGAAACGGATGGCATTATACCTTTATACTTAAATAATAAGTACATTAAGTTAACTTCTCCATCCGTTTTAATTAGTTTTTTATATCTTTAGCTCTTTCTTTTTGTCTTTTTTTATCGCCCTTAGTATCTATGCCATTTACTTTATTAACTTCCTCATATAATTTATCTATTTCCCCACTAAGTAGTAGCTTTTTAACCAATTCTTTAGGTGTAATTGCGCTAAATTTTTTAACTAATTCCATATTACTAAATATTGGGCATGATTCTAATATTGTATTTACTTTAAGTTCATATATGTTAATGTTTTCTACATCTCCGCTATTAACATCCATCGAGTTCATTCTTATTTCGTCAAAACGTTCTGGATCAATAGCCTTACACTCTATCTCTAAAGTATCATCTAGTTTTTTACAATATAATTCAAATGTGCTAGATGGCATTTTTAATTTACCTGCATCCATATTTAATAATTTTTCTACTGTGTTCATATAATAAAAATCCTCCTATTTTTCTTTTATTTTATCTAAGTATTCAAATCCTTCAAATGTGAATGGTACTTCTATTTCTCCAACTTTCGCAGCTTCCCAATCAGCCAAAGTTAAGTCGTCAAACATACATCCATAAAGTGCAATTCTCTCAGAACCATATGAATCTGGGTCTTGCAATTTACTTATTATAGTTACTTTAAATTCTTTACCTTCATTTAACATTTTTTCGACATACTCGCCAAATAAGGTACTTATCTTATAAAGAGTTATAGATCCTTTTCCAGTTGCACCAATCATTTTATATGTGGTCATTATTTGACCACATAATTTTATTTCTTCTTTATCTATATCAACCTTGGCTTCCATCCCTTTTGTTGATGTAAGTTGCTTATTATCTAGCCAACACTCTCCAAAAGTACCAGATATTATTCTTTTTGCATCTATTTTAGCTTTCAAATTTTAACCTCCAAACTACATAGAGATGTCTAAGTATACATCTTCCATTGCATCTATTAATTTAATTCTTGCTTTTAAAAATACAAGAGTGTCAGTATTGTATTCTTTTATCTGTTGTTCTTCCATATTAGATATATCTATATTTTGTTTTTTTAGCCATGCTCTTTGAGCATCTAAATTAATTTCTACAGTTGAACCTTCATCAATTAAACCATCTTTTTCTAATTCTTGAAGATATAATTGTATTGCAACAATAAGTAAACACTTATTATCATAAGTGTTTTGAGTTTTTCCTATATAATTTTTTACAATTATTTTTTTAATATCGTTATGAATTTGATCTAGTGTATCAACCAACTTAATCTTTTTGAATATATCACCTTTTGAATCAGTAATTGTTGTAAAGGATGTAACTCCTCTAGCGATTACTATAGCTCCACTTTCTTTTATTAAAATTAGCTCTCCATTATTTATCCTTGTATTTGCTTCAGCTCTTGTTAGCTTAGGTATATTAGTAACTTCTGGTATTTCTGCATATGTTACAGATTGAGTTGATGGAGTTCCTGCAATAAAACCTGCTATTCTTGGCAGAAATTCATTTGAAGTGTATTTTTTACCTTCAACTTCAATATCAGTTGCTGTAAAGTTTATTATACCTTCATAATCCGCTGAATTACTTGCAGTAATAGCTTTAACCTTTATTTTATTATCTTCTCTCATTTTCTTAATCCACGTTTTGATTTTAGGCAAATCTTGTTCTGTCTCATCTGGCATACAAAGATAATTAAACTCACAAGTTTCAAGAAAATCTAGTGCATCATCTATTGATTCATCTGTATCTAATGTATAAACTAATACTTTATTTGGAGGATATACATTTCCCTTCATAGCCATTTTTATATAATCTAAATTAGTGGGAGAATAATTTTCTGGAATATCCTCTATTTCTTTTATCTCAACTAACCCTATATTTTTTGTATCTTTTAAAATAAGCGCTACAATACCACCAGAGCGTTTAACAAAAGTTTTTCCTGCTTGGATAAAAGAAATATTAATTTCTGGTAAACCCATTTAATCACTTCCTATCTCTAAATCTACACTTTCCATAATTTCAAATGTTTCATTTTCAAAATAGACTTCTTCAAAATAGACTTCTTCAAAATAAGATACAGTCATTAGAAAAGTTAGTTTATATCCTACAGGATCTTTTGCGATTGATGGAGATATATTCTCAATGATTAAACTTCTATCTTTAACTCTAATGTTTCTGTTAAATATTTTTTCTAATCTACTTTGTATGTCGTATAGATTTAATTTATTTTTTCTAGCCTTTTGGTAATATTCAATATCTATGAATATCTTTTTAGTATCTAAAACTTTATTTGCAATATTATTAGAAACAGGTAAAAGTTGCACAAAAAAACAAGCCTCCTCAAAGCCTTGTATATTATCCTCATTAATAAAAATATCTATATATCTAAACTCATTTTCGATTCTTTTATTAACTGCTATTATAATGTCTCTGTTTGTAAGCAACTAATCACCTACCAATCAAATAAATTTGCTTTTGCACTTGTCATATTTTCTTTTGTTCTTTCAATTCCCTTTTCAACCATAAAAGAACCAGGGACAATGCCACCATTTTTAGTTGAATGGCCATTATTTACTAAAGTAGCATAATCAACTTCATTTTTAACAATATAAGTATCATATTCTGGTTGCTTTTCTTCCCATCCCTTTTTTAACTTTTCAGTTTTTACAGGAGTTTCATCTCTTATATTTTCTGCTAGTTCTTGCCCAGTTTCTTTTGTAAACTTCTTGATTTTTCTATTAAAGTTTGATGCATTTAGACCTAAATCTAAGGCTAATGCTTCAAAGACTCCTAAATTATCTATTCCCATTATATCCTCTCCAATTCTGTAATAGGTATTTCCATATGGCTTGGATATATATTTGCCTTAGAAACCTTAAATACAGCTTCTTCTCCATGATTATAGGTTGTATTTATAGTATCACCTATTTTTATATCTACTTCTGGTCTACAAAATAACTTTCTATTTACAACTATAGATCCAATATCACCATTTACAATGGCTTCTTCTTTTCTAGAAATTGCACATGGGATATTTTCAGCTATAACAACATTACTAAAATCATTAGAACATGTTTCTTCATTCCAGCCTTTTAATTTTCTAATTATAGTCATTTTATCAAGGTATGTCATTTCTAATATATCTGCTTCAGTCATTTAATCACCCCTTAGTACATACTAACAATACAAAATGGGCTTAGAAATTTTTTATCAGTATCAGTTAAAAAAGATGATGAACTGATGCTATTTTCAGCAGTTTGTAATGTTAAAGCATTATATTCTATCTTAGTGTCACCTCTAGTTATAGCTTTTAAGCTTTTTTCTAGATTATCAAGTCCACTATTTTTCTTAAGTTCTTCAAATCTTGAAGATAATATTGATATTACTTTTTCTTCTACAAACCCTTCTAGTGCTATACTTAGTTCCTGCCTAGAACAATATTCTAAAACCATCTCACTTATTTTATTTATATAAAGGATTATTAATTTGTCATATCTATCATTTTCTATTCCTAAAACTAATTTAACATTATCAAGCATTGTACTCATCTAGTAGTTGAATTAATTCCTCTTTAGTTTTAGTTGAATATCCCTTTATATTCTTGCCTTTAGCAATTTCCATAAGCTCTGGTTTAGATAGATTAAATAAATCATTAGAGGTTGATTTAACTTTTTCTTCTTTTTTCTCAATATTCTCTTTAGTCACTTCTTCTGAATATATTTTAAATCCTTTTGAAATCAATTTATCTCTCGAATTTTCATCTTCAACAACTTTAATTATGTTATTTTTTATCAATGCAAACATTTAAAACAACTCCTTATTCTTGTGCAGCTTTAGCTTGTCTCACAGATGCTCTACAAAGTTTTAAATATTCATCCAATATCCACAAATCGTGATATTTTCTATAGTCTATTTGATAAGCATCTGCTGTTTGGTTTTGATCTGGAGTAAATATTCTTGGCTTATCAGTCTTAGATACTGCAATTGGAGCAGATGCTGGAGTTATTAACCAGTTTATATCTAAAGCCTTTGCTCCTTCAGTAAACCCACCCTCTGTTTGTCCAGATGTTTTACCATCTCTAAATACGTATTCTGTTTTCATTCTTTTTGATGGAACTTTTATTATAGGTACATTGTCTATAGACTTTACAATTCTTTTTATATCTCCATCGCCAAATTCAATATCATCAAGTTGAGATGATTGTTCTAATATGCTTGCAATTATGCTAGACATACTAATAATAAGAGGTATATCTCCAGATAAATCTTGTATTGATGCAAGTTGATTTTTCAATTCACTTAATATTGTAGTTACTGTAGCTTCGTATGAATATTTTACACGCTCATCTACTTTAGCTGTTTCAGAAAATATCTTTGAGTATCTATATGCATCTATTTCTGGTATAACATGTTGCTTTTGAAATAATCCCATTACAGAAGATGCATTTATAACGAAGTTACTTTCATTTACATCCATTGAATCTAACATAAAAGTCCTACCTCTATCCATCTCCATTTTCATTGTTTCGTACTCAAGTGTAACTGCGCCTTGCGTATATCCTTTAGATCTGTCATAATCACCTAAGCCATCCATTGTTACTTTTGGTACTTTTACCTCTCTTCCTCCATTATATATAACTTGACCAGCATTTTTCTCCATCCATCCAGTAGTTGAGCCAACTGTTACCTGCATATCTAGTTCTTGTTGAAAAAGTGTTACATATTGTAATACATTAGCCATTTATAAAATCATCCTTTCTTTTTTTATACTAAAGACTATTTAGCCCTTGCTTTATTTGTTTTCTAATTTCTGATAGCGAACCTGCACTATCTTTGCCAGGTGGAACGTATGAACCATCTTTAATTCTTTCATCTACCTTTGACTGCACATATTGCTTCATTGAATTTTCAAATATCTCTATATTTGCATTTGTTTTATCATCATCATCAGATAATAGATATTCAATTAAGTTTGTAGGTATTTTCTTTTCAACTAAAATATCTTTATATTTAGAAACTTTTTCTGCGTACTGCTTTTCTTTTTTTAGTTTGTCTAGGCTTTCTCTTAATTCCCTTATTGCTTTTTGCTCTTCTGTTTCATTTGCTCCAGTTCTTTTAGAACTTCAGCACTTATAAGTGTCTGCATATCTTTTTTCTTAAAGTTTTCAAGTGCTTCGCTGTGATATTTATTTTTTTCATTATCTATAATAGCTTTAAAGTTTGCATCATTATTAATTAATTCTCTAAACTCTTCTATTGTAAGCTTTTTATCAGATGCAGATTTGAATAAATCTGTTGATTGCAGCAATGAATCTATTTCTGCATCATCTTCTATTTCTTTTAGTAATTCCAACACTTCTTTTTTTAACATGTATAAAGTTCTCCTTTTGAAAATTTAATTCAAACATTCTATTTTATCCATAACCTTTACTATTTTAGGAAATTGAATTGCAAAGAAGTCAATCATTTCTTCGTTTGTAGCCCAAGAACTACAACTCTTCAATCCACTTTCACTAAGAAATGCATGAATTATTTCATGCCTAGCAACTTCATTTTTATATACACTTAAATCTTTCAATGAACCTTCTTCAGAATTTATTTTCTCTATAACAATTTCCTTAACAGAGTGATCACAATATCCAGCTCTTTCCTTTAATAGCACATCTTCGCTTTCAAGTTTCTCTATCACTAGATATTCTGTTCCTAATATTTCAACTTTCATATTTCACCTCATATTTTTTAGACATAATAAAAACACCTATTAAATTAATTAATACATGTTAAACAGGTATATATTGACATCTACAGTGACAGTGTCTTGGCAAAGAGGGCCTATCTTCATTGACATAAAATATCACTCCATTATGCATAGAACAATCACTACATGTGCGAGAATCTAAATCTGCACAATACATTACTTTTATAATCCCTTGAACCTTGAAAAAATACTCATTTACTTCACTTTGACATCTGGCAACTTCATTTTCTATTAGTCTGCTGGTTTGTCCTGCACCTGTTGAATATTTATCTCTTATTGCTTTTTCTATCTTATTTACAGAAGTTTTTCCATTTAGAAAACTCTTTATTTCTTTTTTTAAGGACTCTTCTATACCTTTTTTATTCTTCCAGAGTCTATCGCTCCAATGTTTTCCATCAACCTTATTATTCACTATCTTATTTATAACTTTATTGTTTATATTACTAACATCTTTTATCTTCAGTATTACTCCTAATAAAATTATCAAATTTGAATATTTATTCTTAGATGAATCAGATAAAATAGTTTCTATATCCTTGACTTCTTCATCATAACTATTAGAATACTCATTTATAATTTTATTAAGTTTTGACCTTAGATTTTTCTTATCTTTATTATTAATATTTAAGTATTCATTAATAATATCGTGTGTTAGCAATATCTTTGCTATTTCTAATAAAAGTTTATCCCTATTTTCTCTTTGATACTTATAAAATGGTTTTGTCCTATTTTCAGCAGATTTATATATATCTTCAGTCAATTTAGTTATAATCTTTTGATTCATCTAATAAAATCTCTCCCTCTGAAACTATTTCCTGTTCTTTTTTAGCTTTTTCTATTTCAGCATGAGGATTATCAATGAAACTTAGTTGAGATAAGCCAGTTTCAGTAGATAATTTATCTCCAAGTTGGCTTAATATATTTGCTACAACTAAATCATCACGTGGTATCTTAGGGGTAAATTTAGCCTTAATATCTTTATAATCATAGTCAAAACCATATTTTTTATTAAGCCAAATGCACAATAATTTGTACCTATTAAATAAAGTATCTGCAATACTATCATTATTTTGGCTACAAATCCATTCTGTACTGATTAATCTTGCTATAACTGCTAGACTTGATGTATTACTTTGCATTTTTTCATTGTGATTTATATGAGATGTAATTTCATACATATTTTCTTTTATTGAAGATAGTGTATTTTGAACAAATGTATCATTCATATCTTTAATAAGCCACTCTATTTTTCCATCTCCATTAACTTGAAGTATTCCAAGTTCTTTCATCCTTGGCAAATCATCTTCTTTAATATTACATCCAGAAAAGGTTAAATAAGCATTTCTAAAATCACTAATTTCATTACTTATATCACTTAAATTAGTTTCATAAGCATCTTGTAACCCTTTTATATCATTAAATATTGTATTTTTTCCTAGTTCTTCACTTCTTTTGCAAATTGATATTGGAACATTTCCATCAAATATATTGTTTACTGTAGGACTTTCAACTTCTTTGAAATTTGAATCAAAATGATATATATATTCTTTGTCATATACATCTACATACGTGTCATCTTCGAAACCTTTGGTAAACTCTCTAATAAAGCATACTATTTCTCCATTTTCATTTTCATAATGACAGCCATCTGTTGGCTTGATTATCTTTACTTGTATTTCATCATCTTTTACATAGTAAAGTTCATAGCAAAGCCCAAATAATAGTGCATACCTCAATAAATCTGAGTCATGTTTTTTACTCCAATGGCAAGTATAGTATTCTAAATCATTTATAATCTTCTCATCACCAGATCTACTTGTATAGGTAATCTTATTTGCAAGAGAATAAGCGACTTCTTCATTAATAAACTTTTTTAAGAAATTAGTGTTTATCTTATTATTAGATCTCTTGGTAACCATTTTATAGTTGCTAATAGCATCCGTTTCACCTTTATAATACTTATACATAGTATCATATTCGGATTTATTAGAGTTCCAATCGTCATATATGTCTTTTATTAAGTCTAAATCTAATTCCATTAACAACACATCCTATCCTGTAGACTCTATAAATTTTAAAACTTTTATTGGAATATCTTGCTTTGAAATATAACTTTTACTCCTTGCTCTATGAGTATATGCAAAATATCCTTTTTCATCTTTTCCTATTCCAACATTGAACTTCTTTCCTTTTTTAGTTAAAGTTTTTTGAACTTCTTCAAACTTTGATCTATTAGCCAATAAATTACCTCCCAACTAAAAACCTAATAATTTTCTATCAAAGATATTTACTGTCTCAGAAACTTTTATGTTGTTAATTCGATTAATAAATTCCGATGATATATCCGGAGCATCATCATGTAGAGAGTATTTTTGTCCTGTAAAATCAAGTATTTGCTGTATAAATTCCTTATCTTCTTCTGCAAAAATCATTTGGCCTTTATTTAAAACAGGTATTAAAGTAGAGATTTTATCATCTTTATTTTTCTTTTGTTGCTCATTAATGATTTCTATATCTCTATAACTAAGAACATTATCATTTTTTATTTTAAACTCTAATTGGTTGGCATCTGCGCCATTAAATGTATTTTTTTCTATATAAATATGTGTTATATCTGAATACACTTTTAATAAATAAATCATATGGTCTATATATTTATCAAAATCAGTTCTAGCATTTATTTTAGCTAGTTCTGCCAATCTTCCATATAGTAAACCATTTTCTGATTCACTTCCAACAAGAAAAGCGCTATAGTCATGTTTCGACCCACCCGCAGATGCTGGATCACATAACAGCATTGTCTTTTTAAAAGTATGCGATTCAATTTCTTCTCTAGTTTCTGTTCTAACAGTTTTAAACCATTTTTCTCCTATAGAATTGACATCATTTTGCACTTCCTGCTTAAAAGATGTTGGATTTTCATAATAACTTAGAGCCATATCTAAACAATCCCAAAAACTTGGCCATAATATAGGGAATTTCATTTCTTTTTCATTTTCCCAGTAAAATTCTTTAGCATCTTCAAGATGATTTGTATTTTTAAAATCAAATAAGATCTCTTTGAACTTAAGCCATAAACCAGAATTAAATAATTCATCTACATTATCAACTAAAACTCCTTTTTCGCATTTAAACTTCCAAGTTGGTAATTTTTTTAGTCTACTATAAAAACATTCTTTGTGTTGTAAGGTTCCTAATGCTATAAAAGTTGTTCCTCTTTTTATAGTTTTACCATTTCTTATGACTGGTTTTTGAGCAGCATATTTTACATCATCAGAAAATCTTTTAAATTTTTTCTCTCTAGCATCTTCTGTTCTAACATTTTCTTCTGACTGATAATCATCAAGTATGATAAGATCTGGACGGTTATTATTGTATTTTCTTCCTCTCATGGGTGATGAAGATGATATAGCTTCAATAAAAGTTTTATTTGTTAGCTCTAGTTGAGTACTATTACAAATGTATTTTCTATCATTATCATTTAAAAGGACACCAAATGCTTTTTTAATATACTCATTTTCAAGTAATGCATTTTTTATATCTTTTACAAATTTCTCTGCTGTAGATCCTATGTCAGAGCAAATCAAAGTATATGTCTTATGTTTATAGCAATGCGACCATACAGTTGTCGCTAAATCTCCAAATGCACTTTTACCTGTCCCTCTTGGATAAATTCTTCCTAATTGCTGTGAACCATCTCCAATTATAGATTCTTGTATATCTTCCCATAGCTCATGATGAACTTTAGCTATAGGAGCAGCAGCATTATCTTCTTTTGGTAAATATGTGTCTTGCATAAAATACATACAGAAAAATTCTAGGTTTATTTTTCCAAGTTGATAAGCGAGACCATTAACTCCCCAAAGATTGTTTGAATTGGCTTTTATAATCTCATTTGCTTCTTTTCAGCATCTTTTATAGATGCTCCATTTCTTATAAAAGTCTTTGCTAGATAACTAAATATTAATTGTATATTTCTTTCTAGATTATCCACTCGTATTTACTTCCTCTTACTTCTTCTATTTTTTAGGCTCAGTGAGTAATGCAATTAATAAAATAAACAATGTAAATTTTTCTCTAATAAAATCACCCTCTTTGAAATACATCTCTGGTTTTAAATTTTGCTAGAAAATTTCTAGAACTCATTTTCCATAAAAATAATTTTTTCAAAATAGAAGGACACCCCTATTAATAAAAAAATAAATATATTAAAGTATTTTGAATTATTTTCTTGCAAGAAATATTTTTGATTAGAATTATTAATTATCTTTCAACTATTCCTTAAATATGTATTTTCGGCATAGTTAAAAAGAACCTAGCATTTCCAATAGGTTCACATATCCTATAATAATCCACATCACTTCACTGTATGAAACTTTAATTATTAAGTCTCACTAAATTTTATTAAATTAGCTATAACTAAAGTTAAATACAATATATGATTTAATTATTAAAGTAAATATATATATAATATATGTTTTGCTTTAATTGATTTCAAACATAATTAAAACATATTCTTGCAGGATTTATTTCATATCTAATTACTTCTTGCTTGTTCTTATTCTTATCTTAGCTATAGCTGCTTCTATCTCTGTTGCATCCATACCCATGCCAACACTATTATCCTCTGCTTGTATAACTGTACTTGTAGGAGTTCCATATATACGATTTATAAGATACTGATTGGCTGCCAACATAACCCTCTTATCGCTCTTGTCACTAGCTAATTCCTTGATATTGTTGATATAACTATCTAAATCCTTTAATATCATTAAATTTCCTTGGTTTGTTAGCTCCTGTTTCCGTCTGTCCATTTCTTTCCTAACATGCTCTTTATTCATCCAATTATAGATTGTTTTTCTATTTACTCCAATAATTCTGGCAGTTTCTGTTACTGTAGCACCTGTAATCAATAGAGTTACCATATTGCACTGATCTTCTGTCAACTCTTTACCTTTTTCATAGCTACTATCGATTATTTCAACTTCATTCACATCCAATTAATCACCTCTTTACTCAGCTTCTAAATAAACATTTAAATATCTACATCCCTATAAATCCCTTGAATAAATGACCTTTAATATATATTTTCAGACATTTTAATAAATCTATCCTATTCTTTGGAAATTCTATTATTGAGGCTCTTTACATTCTAATAATGTCCTGTTGTTGAAAAACGTAACATATTAAATTTTAGATAAAATACAAGATATTTTAATTTCTTTTTCTTTTCTTTAACTTATTAGTAAATTTAGTTATTGCTTTTACTTCTTCATCCTTATCTATTCCTATATACCTTCTAGTCATTTCTATTGTCTTATGTCCTAGAATCTTTCTTATAAGTTCTAATGCATAAGTCTTATTTTCTTCTTCATCATAAATATGCCTTGCAAATGTCTTTCTTAAAGAGTGTGTTGCAACATTTTCTTTTATTCCTACCTTTTCTGCTGCTCCTTTTATTATTCTTCCTGCTTGCCTTGTTTGGATAGGCCTATTAAATTTCTTCCTCTTGCCACTTTTAAATAAAAACTCTTCTCCTGGTTTATCTTGAGTATAGTTTTCTATAGCACTCTTTATTACATCAGATAAGAAAACTTCTCTATCATAGTCTCTTTTTTCTTCTATAACTCTAATCCAGTCCTTAGACACTCTTATCTTTTTTCCTTTTTTATCTAACTTTATATCTGTTACATCTGCAACTTTAAGTGCTAATATATCTCCTATTCTAAGTCCAGTACACATTCCAAAGAGGGCTAATAAGTAATTTCTTTCGTTCCATTCCTCTAGAAAATTCAAGAGTCTAAATACATCCTCTATATCTTTTATTGGATTAACTTTTTGTCCACTATGTGCTTCCATTCATTAAAAACACTCCTTATTACCATGATAATTTTTTCTTTGCCTATCTTGCACCAATATTTTTAAGTCTTCAACTACATTAGCAAAAGGATCTGTGATTATAGAGGTTATATCATTTGTACTATATTTTCTTTCTCTTGCATAAGTATTGGTCTTTATTCTAAATCCTAAGTCATTTACAGTTTCAGTTACTTTTACAACATTTTCTAACTGCAAATATAATTTAAAGACAACCAACTCAACGTGATCAGACTCATCAATTATACTTTCCTCTAAAATTTTCAGATATGAGTCTATCTTATTAATATTAGAATCATAATTTTTCTTAATCTTCTTTTTTAGTTTCAAGAGTTTTTCTTGCTTTTTCTTTATAAAATCTAAAGAACATTCTCTTCCATACATGCTATGAGTTTCTCTCATCACACTGTCATAATACTTTAAATTATCTGGTACATATGCAGCACTTGAAATTTCTTCTGTTATATCACGTTTAATCTTCAACACCTCTCTAGACAATAAAAAAGACTTAGAACGTAAATTCCAAGCCATTTTTATTAAATATATTTTCTCACAATACAATCTTATCATGATTAAAAGACACAAAACAGACATAAATTGGTCACAAATCGGACATTTTTTAGACACAAAACAGACATAAATCGGTTTAAAATCGTCACAAATCGGACATTTTTATAGCAATCCTTTTATCTTATCTATAATATCAAATCTCATTTGCTTACACTTACTCGCTGAAAAACCAATCATTCTGCCAACATATTCCCAAGATGTCCTGCTACTTGAAAAGTATTTATACTGTACTATCTTTTTTTCTTCTTCACTTAATATTTTCATTGCATTATCTATTTTTTCTATTATCAACTCTTTATGTCTCTTCTCTTTTTCTTTTAAGGCAATTTTCTTTTCTTTTTCTTCAGTCTCTATTTCAATTACACTTTTAATATCATATGTCTTGCTTGTCTTTTCTTTAATTTCAACTCCACTACATCCTCTGTAGTCGTTTTTTATCATCTGCATATCAATGTCTATTTTTTCTATTTCCGCTTTTATTTTTTTATAATTATATAACTTACCTTCTGCACTACTAAACAAATTGTCTTTTTTGCTAGATTGCATTACCTCACACTCCTAATTATGTTATAATGATGTTGTGATGACGGTTTTAGAATTTTGACAAGCAGGAGCGTGAAGTAATGCTCCTTTTTTCTTTTTTGAAATATATCTTATTCTTTAGGCACTAATTGCAACTTGTAATCATCAGAACTATATAATTTATAACCTCTTACCTTCAAGTCTAATTCTAGTTGACTTAAACTTTTATAAGCACCAAATGAACCATATCCATTCTGCATATTTATAATAACATACCCACCTATTGTTTCCTTTAAAGAAAGAATCATATATAACTTATTACCACCATTAATTTCAACAATATCTCCTACTTTTAATTCTCTATTATTTTCAGTTACTTCTATCAACATATTATATTATCTCCTTACTTTAATTAATATTTTTTAGAAACTCTCCCATTTTCATTTCATCAATGTTTTCATTAATTCCTTTCATAGCACTTAAGTTAACCAAAGGCACGCACAAATCCCATAGCTTATTTACATCTAAAAATTGTATTTTTGAATTAAATTCTTTTTCATCAACGCATTTTAATTTATTATTCATATTAATTAATTCATTAATCATTGAATTTTTAATTAAATTAAGTATACCATCTCCTATTTCTTTGAGATCCCATCCTCTTCCATTTAATTTCTTATTATGTATCTCTATACCTTCTGCAATATAATCTTCTAATTCTAAAATTTGAAACATTGTTAAAATAGTTTGGCAAACATCTAATCCTTCTGCAATTATATCTTTGGTCATTCCTGTATCTATAGCCTCTTTAAACTCAGTTACTTCTTCATCAATTTTTGCCAACTGATCCTCTACCTTCCAATTAGGTATACTGCTAATTAATTTCAAATCCATCTTTAATATCTCCCTTCATTCATTTATTGAAGTCCCAACCTTTTTTGAGTATGCTTATTCATGAATATTATTTCATATCTGGCCTTCTTCACTTTCAAGCCACTTTTTTCGACCCTCTAAACATCCTCCTAAGCAATCTTGAAAATCATAAGCACAACTAGTACATCCACTTCCGCCATTTGCAAGAAATTCAGCCATTTCTATTTTGCTCATATTTTTTATCTTTTCATAATTAGTCATCTTCTTATTCAAGTTACTTCTAAATAATCTGTCATAACATTTGTCACATACATCTTTTCCGATACTCATTATATTACCTTCATCATCAATTCTGAATACCTTTATGTTTAGAATTTCTGCTATTGTTTCACCACAAAAATCACACTTTATAACACAACTCATCTTTAATACCCCCTTTTACTTTCTTTAGAACTCATATCTTGATACATACATCCACAATCCTTACATTGCCACACTATTCCAATTAATGTTTCAATCTTAAATATATTACCATTACAAATTGGACACTCATTTTCCCTACCACCAATTATTTTAGTTTTCATTTTACCTCCAATAAACTTAAATCATTTATTATTTACCTAGTATATTAATTTCAGTTTTTAATTTTTTAAGTCTCCTATATATTGACGTTTGGCTAGTTCCAAGCACTTTACTTATTTCTTGTTGAGTATAACCTTTTTCTCTTAGACAAACTATTTTCTGTATATCTTTTATCTCACTTCTTTTTATACAAGATCTAATAACACGAACATTTTCTATATCTACATTTTCATTGCCAGCCAATCTATCTTCTATTCTTATCTCTTCTCCATAATTATCTCTATAAATACACTTTTCAAAACTATCTATATCATTTCTATAATGTTTCTTAACATATCCAGTCGTAAATCTTTTCAAATGTCCTGATATATACGAAAATGCTATTGTAGAAAATTTTCCTTTACTTTCATCAAAGCAACATGTTGTTTTATATAATCCTATATATCCTTCTTGAAATAAATCTTCTTTTAAATATGGATACCTTCTTAAAAAGGATTTGAAATATCTATTTATAATAAAATGTACAAGATTTATATTATCTTCAAATAATTTATTTTTCTCTTCTAAACTTCTCATATAATCACCATCCAATTTAAAATGGAATATCTTCATCATCTAAAACTTGAAAGCCTATTTCTTTTCTTCATCCTTTGGCTTGTGATCAAGCGCATTAACAATTTTGTTCTTACTTTTGTGAAAGTTTTTTTCTCTCCATCTTTTTCATATTTTTCTATCCTTATTTGGCCTTGAATTGAAACCATTCTTCCTTTTGTGAGATAATTAGCACAAAATTCTGCTGATCCTCCCATAACTTCAATTGGTATAAAATCAACTTCTCTAGTTCCATCCTTTTTTGCATAACCCCTATCAACTGCCAATGCAAAAGTAGCAACTGGAGTACCATACTCTGGTATATATCTTAATTCTGGATCTCTTGCTAATCTTCCAACTAAAACTACATTATTCATATTGCAATATCTCCTTCATTGTATTTATTTTCTCTATATTCCATTTGTTTTACAATCTCAACTGCTTCATTAAAGGCACAACCTCTTTCAATTTCTTTATTTGCAGACATAATTGCATTAGCAATTTTGTCTGTAAATTCTGCTCTTTCTAAAATGTTCATATGAGAAATACTTTTCATTTAACTCCCTCCTTGTTTTACTAAGAGGACTTATAATAAGTCCTCTTAGATTTTCAATTAAGCAATTATATTTACATTTTTAAAATCTTTTAATTCTTCTTGCAAGTACGCTTTAATATTTAACATTGCTTGATTTTTCCATGCTCCACCATCTGCTTCATATAATCCTGCTGCTGGTCCAGTACTCATTCTGAAAATAAATTCACTTTCTGGTTGCTCTACTTCTTGGAAAGTACGATAAGGAATTAATTTTACTCTGTTTGGAACTATTGCTTCTGATACACTAGCGACACCTGTTTTTATTGTTACAGATTGAGAAACCCCATCATCTCTAACATTTTTTACTGTAGATTCTTGGATATTTCCTGCAATTTTTAAAAGTGTATCTCTATCATTATTTTTTATAAATGCTGATTGTAGCATTATATTAAAAGTGTCTAAATCTAAAGGTCTGTCAAATCTTTTATCTGGAAGTAGTGCTACACATTCAATATAAGTTTCTCTATCTCTATTTTTTCTCAAAGCAGATTTTAAAAGCACTTTTCTTGGAGTTAAGACTTGTATTAATAACAACTCATCTTCTTCATGATCTATGCCACTTTTTATATAATCTACTAAACCACTCAATGTAGTTATTTCTAATTCATTAGCTTTTGGTTCTTTTATTATTTCTAATGCATCTGTTGTGTACTTAAACCCATCTACACATACTGTTTCTCTTTTTCCTAACTTAACTAAATATTCCATTGCATTTCTTATCATTTTTTTATTCTCCTTTTTATTTAAATTTATATTTTATTTACTTTCTTAATCTACTTTGAACTTGCATTTCTAAAATCAATTACACCAGAACTATTTTCTTCTATTTCATCAGTTTCATTACTATCTGAAACATCTATAGACAACTGACCAGCTAGTTGATTTTTAAATTCAGATGCTTCAACTCTTCCTGTCTCTAAATCTTTTCCTATTATAACTTTAGTTGTTGTCGCTTTTGCTTCTACTATAGTTGCTTTGGATTTTATATCTACTTCAGCAAGATCTCTATCTTCATTTGCTTTAAACACTATCTCTAAACTAATTTTTCTTGTTTTTTTAAAATCTGTATTTGGATCTGCAATATTATCTAAAACTTTTTGTAACTCTGTATTAAACTTTTCTTTTAGAACTCCACCTGCAAATTTTTCTAATGCTATCATGTAAAATCACTCCTTTATTTATTTAAAATAATATTTTTCTACGAGGAAATTAATTAATAAACTTTAGCTCTAATTTAATAACACTTTTAAAACTTTTTATAAATTTATATAGCCTTTTTATCCTTACACTACTTTTAAGTTTTTTTGCTAGCATATCTAAACCTGTGTGTACATTGTCAGGAAATTAATTTATATAAACCTTGTAAATGCTATATTTTCAAACTTTTTTTAGTATTGAAATTCAATACTTTTTCAAAATCCGTTTTTCAATATTGAAAAATGATTTTTTTCAATATTGAATTTTTAAATTATTCAATATTGGTTTTTCTTATAAAATCATTACTTAATAAAATTTCCTATTTTTTATACTTTTTTTAAAATACATCTTCTGGAATTTCTACTTGAACATATTGTTTATTTACATCATATTTGTAATCTCTGTTTAACTCCTCACTAGTCGTGTAAAGTCTTTTTCTTCTTTCTGAAAAATTCATTTTAAAACTTATATTCTGTTTTCCTGTTATTCTATTTTTTAAAATTAATAAATAAGTGTCGTCTGTCTCTTCTTCTTCATCAACAACTCTGTAAGTTGATAAAATATAATCTGCATAATTAACAATCTCACTTGCTCCAGACACATCATACATAGTTGGCTTCATGTCACCCATATTTTTACGAGGATGTGCAACTAAAACTATTACTAAGTTATATTTTTTAGCGAGATTTTTTAAGTTGCTTACTATCTGCTCTTGTCTCTCATATTTATCTGCCTTATTGCCAGTTTTTATTGTCATTAGATTGTCAAGAACAAAGAACCTAACCCCTTTTTTTAAATATAAATGCTCTATGGTATTTAGCAGATTTACTTCATCACTTATTGCATCTTCATCATAGAGAAAAAATTTATCTTCTATCCAGTCTGATATAAGCTCAACGGCGTAATCTGGAATATCTGTGTATGTTCCTCCATAGACACTTTTATATTCTTTTATGTGATAATCATTAGCTACAGTTTTTCTAAACCAATCCATAGACATGAAAGAGGGTAATTCTCCAGAATACAAAAATGCTTTTTCTCCATTCGTAATTGCTTGTGCTATAAACTGGTTAACTATAGTTGATTTACCAGATGCAGGTTTACCAGTTAAAATTGTAAGAGTTCCATATCTAAATCCATCTAGCATATTGTTTAGTTTATTAAAACCCGTGTCTATGGACTTGTGTACGCCTTTTTCACGTTTTATTTTTGATGCGTCAATGTAATTATCATTTACACTACTGCTCGTCGTCACAAGTGCTTTTAAATCGTTTATATCTATAATCAATTCATCTATACTTGTATCTGAATTTGAATTATTAATTAATTCATTTGCTAACTCTGAAATTTGTCTTTTAAGTAACTTCTCTTTTATGATTTTTATATAGTGATCTATGTTTGAAGTAGTTATAACTATAGTTGTTAAACTGGTAATGTAACTAACGCCTCCAATATCTACTAATCTATCTATTTTTTCTAATTCATTTTTTAAAAGCAAAAGATCTAGTGGTTTATTTGAGTCAATTATTTTCTTCATGCAAGATAAAATAATTTTATGTGACTCAAAGTAGAAATCATTTTCTTTTAATTCCCTTATTTTGTAACCTATAGAGTCATTTATAAGAAAACTTCCTAGAATGTTTTGCTCTGCTTCTAAAGAGTAATTCATTTAATCACCCCCAGCTTATTATTAAAATGTCACAACTAAAGGAATCACCCTTTCGACGTCATACAATACCCCACAAATACGATCTCTTGGAACATTTTTGTAAACTAAAATATCAATTATGTCGGCAATAAGTTTTGCATAGTATTTTGGAGTTTCAAATCCATAACTTCTATAAGCAAGTTTTTCTTCAACAAATTGCTCGCATTTACTTCTTGTACTTGTTCTAGTTTCACAATCTTTACTTTCAAATATCATTTCTCTTATTTTTGGATCAGTTCTTAATCCTTCAATAAGTCTTTGTATATCTTGATCTGTAAGTTCATGTTTTTTTTCTTTCCACTTAGCATACCTCCTGTCTTTAACTATTTAGTTGCTTCTTTTGATTTGAAACTATTCTACACCATGATAATTTACATGCTATAATTAATTTAAACATACTTCCAATATGTTTAAATTAATTAGAAAGGTGGTGAGAGTATGAGCCAATATCGAGTTATAAGCAAAGAATGTCCTGTAATAAACGAAACCATTTCTCTTACTTGCGAATATTCAGCTCCTCCAGGTACTTTTGGATCTAAGTTAATGTCAACTAGATGTGATGGAAGTCATATTTGCGACTCTTCTTCTAATGAAGAATGTCCTATTCTAAAAAACTTCTTAGATAGTAGCTTTGGGATTTTCATCTGGAAAACAATACTTAAATGCAGTCACTTTTACACCTGTTATTTTGCTTAATTTAGTAAAAGAATGATACATACAAGTAAAATCGCCCTCACATTCTTGCAGGTAATCGCAAACTTCACATGATGTGGGGGCTTCTCTATTCCCTCTAAACACCATCTCCATAATTTCATTTTGCAAATGTCTTGCTATGCAATGTAATTCTTTTTCAGTAAGTTCTAACTTTTCCTCTTTCATGAGCAACCTCCTAATTTATTTAACATTTAATTCTTTATCTGTTTCATTGAGTTTGTAACTAAATTTAATTGACCTGTGTTTTAATTCTACGCCATGATAATTTGCATGTTATAATTAATTTGAGCATATTGGCAGTATGTTCAAATTAATTATAGGGTGGTGATGAATATGTGCAAAATTAAAACCTTAAGAGAAAAATGCTCTCTTATTGACGATAAAGTTGAATTTTCTGGTGAATATAAAACTTTTCCTGGATTCGCTGGATCAAAACTTTTAGAGTGCGAATGTAATAAAAATTACATTTGCAAAATTCAAATAATGACTGCTAATAGCAACTGTCCTCTTTTTAAAAAAGCACGTCAATTACAATACTAAAATTTTAATTTACTAAATTTATTTAGTAAAAATATCTACACCTGTCATTTCACTTAATTTTATAAAAGTGTCTATATGGGTGAAATAGTCCTTGCATTCTTCGAAGTAATCGCAAACTTCACAAGATGTAGGGGCTTCTCTGTTTCCTCTAAATGCTATCTCTAACACTTCATTTTGCAAATGCCTTGCAATGCAGTGCAAATCCTTTTCAGTAAGTTCTACAGTTTTATCTGCCATAAACAATCCTCCTAATTTATACTTAACTAAATATCTGACTTAATCTCGAACTCAATATTAAATTGGGCAAGTTTATTAATCGATTCTTGGAGTTGACAAATTCGCTCATTGACATTTTCTATCAATTCCTCAAATTCCTTAATATCCCTAACACCTAAGAATAACTTCACATTAGAACTATTCAAATAAACAGCCTCTTCTTTTTCATTCATCCTATCTACCTCCTATACTATTTAGTTTTTAAAGTTCTTTAAAGCCACTGAGTGGATTCTTAGCCTTTGTAACTGGTTGCAATATACCTTTGCTAGTATCAGCATTCCCCCAAGTCAACAAAGCTCTGTAATGACTCTTATATCTACTCCCTTTACCATTTACGATATAGTTTTCTAAACTAACAATTTTATCATGTATGTATTTCTTCCCAAACTTGCTTATAAGTTTGTCATATTCATCTTTAGTTAGTTTTACTTTTTCTATATCTAAGTCCAAGAATGATAGATCTAAATAATCAGTTTTAGGTTCATTTTGTGGAGTGGTATTACTTTTTATATAAGTCTTTTTAATATTAGTCTTTTTACTGTGCATCATATTCACTACCTGTTGTGCATGAGGTGCACTAGGGTTGTGCATCATATTCACTACCTGTTGTGCATCATATTCACCACCTAATTTAGCTGTTAAAACAAAATATATGTTGCTTTCTTTTTCATTTGAGTTACTTTTTATTCTATTTTCTTTTTTAATTAACCCTTTATTTTCTAAAATTTTAACTACGCTTTTGGCTTGCCTTTCACTACATCCGCATTTCAAAGCGATCGTTTTATAGCTTGGAAAGCAACAACTTTCATTATCAGAATATCTTGCAAGAACTATATAAATCATTTTTTCATAGATTCCTAAATCTTCTCTATCTACTAGATCATTCTCTAGCCAAAACCACTCTTTTTTTCTTGCATCCTTCAAGAGATCCATCTCATCACCTCCCCTCCGAAATTATTTTTTAAGATAATAACTTAAGTTTATAATCATCAAGTATCAGATCTTCTTTAGTCAAAGTTTTATATGCTATTTCCTCTGTCTCTTTTTCATAATACATGACTAGTATTTCATTCTTTTCTACTTTCGTAATGATGCAATCAACTTTTGTACCAAACCTTATATCTTGTAATTGAACTGCTGTTCCTATTTGATTTTTATTAAAATCTGAAATTTTCAAGCTTACCACTCCCTTTAAGTATTTACTGTTGTTATTTCTGATTCATAATGTCTTTATTTTCTTTTTTGAAATTACTTAATGCGTATGTGCTGGAGATTATGGTTTCTATAGTTCTCCATTCATTTGGTTCGTTTTTTTTTAAATAATCTATCATCAAAGCTGTTTCTACTTTTTCTTTGTTTGAACAAATCATTTTTCACCCTCCTACACTTACTTTGTCGTTCAACTTATTTTAAGTATAACTACTTTGTCGTTAAAAATCAATATCTTTTTTATTTTTATCATGATTTTGTCGTTATAATTATTTTTTTAATGACAAAGTCGTGTTTTTATAGTATAGTAATGACAGAGGAGGATTGTAAAAATGGCAGAAGTTTCAAAAAAATTAAAAGCTAAAGAAATTGGAAAAAGATTAAATGAGTTAAGAACTCTTGAAAGACTTTCGCAGAGAGCGTTTGGGGAAAGAATTTTCTTATCACAAGATCAAATTTCTTTATTGGAAAAAGGAAAAAGAGTTTTGACAGAAAGAAGTATTAACGACATATGCAGAGAATTTGAAGTAAATGAGGAATGGCTAAGAAGTGGAAAAGGTGAAATTTATAAAGATTGTTTAGCTGACTTAGAAATTGATGATGATGTAAAAGAAATAACTAACAAACTTTATGAATTAGAACAAGAAGATAGAGATGCTATCTTGAAAATGATAGAATTATTGCAAAAGAAAAACAAATAGCAATAAAAAGAGGTTTGAAAATTTATCAAACCTCTTTTATTTTCATATAAAATGTTTCTATGCAATCTGTTAAAAAAACATAATCTTTTTTAGAAATTTTTTTCATTTGATGTATAGATATAGCAACTTTTTTCTTATTTTTAGTGCAATTCATTTTTGATTCAAGTTTTAATTCTCCCATAGAATCCCCCATATTTTCAAAATATTCTGATTTATATTTTTACAGTTACATTGCTTCTGAAAAATAACAGACTTCCCCCTTTTATAATTTTTAAATTTTTATCAGATACTAAATTAATGTTTTTTGCTTTTGTATGTCATGCCCTAGATGAGTTTGAAAATTTAATTGTATTCAATATTGAAAATTAAGATTTTTGATTATTTTTAAAAATATTTTACGTACGTAGTTTTATATGTATTTTATATGTATTATTTCGATATATATCTTCTTTATGTTACAATTGTAACACCTAATTTGACATTAGGCAAATGTCAAAATTTACCATTTTTGATTATTTTGTAAAATTTAATTTTACAAAAATAGAATTGTATACAATCAATATACAAAGAGAAAAATTTATACTTATATTTCTTTTTATATTGATAAATTTTGATAATTTTTTATTTTTTTTACTCCTGCTTAAATTTTTTTTAAAGAAAAATTAATTGGTAAAAATTGGTAAAACATTTTTAGACATTTAGTATTGTGTAGTTAACTCTATTGTTATAGTATTTTAGATATACTTTTAGAAGGTGGTGTACTTTATGAAGATAAAAAAGATTCCAGAAAGTGAATTGTTGGTTATGATGTTTATTTGGGACAGCGAAGATAAGGAAGTTGCATCTACTGAAATTTTGAAGACACTAGGCGAAAAGTACGAATGGAAAAAATCAACTATGTTAACTTTCTTGAGGAGATTAGTTGGTAGAGGATTTTTAGAGGTTGTTAAGAAAGATAGATTTACATATTATAAAGCATTAATAGAAAAAGAAGAATATTTAAAAGTTGAGACTAAAAGTTTCTTTAGTTTCTTTCACAAAAATTCTTTTGAAAGTTTTATAAGTGCTCTGCATGATGATGAAGAAGTGTCTGAAAATAAATTAAAAAGTTTAGAAAAGTTTATTGAGGATTGGGAAGAAGATAAATAGAGAGCCAATATAATTTTATTTGGTTCTCTATCTATATATTTGACCTTCTATTTCCATTTTTAAGCAAATTTGTATCTTTTTAGGTAAATAACATCAAGTTTGTAATTAAAACACGTCAGACAAGCCTTTAAATGCTTTTAAGCTATATTTAATAAACTTTATTTTTATCAATTTCCTTTTTCCACTCATCAAAATTACAAATCCGATAAACTTTTCTTATTTTTGGAACTTCTCTAAGTTTTTCTTTGTCATATTCATATACATTTACTTTTTTTGTTTCAATGTATTTATTTTCTTCTAAAGTTTTAACAGAAGAAGTTATGATATCTAAATTATTTTTACTTTTAGAACTTAGTCCTATATTTTCTGCTATAAAACTATTAGTTGCAGGTTTAAAATTAGTTTCTGTAGTGATTGTTTTAAGTAAAAAATATACTTTTATTGTATTTGATTTAAATTTATTGACCATTTTTTTAAGCATTTCATAATTTATCAATGCAAATTTGTTTAAATCAATATTATTTTCTGACGGTAAACAATATACAATTCCATTTAGGGTATTTTCTATTTTTAGAATTTTAAAATCTAACTTCTCTAGTTTTTTTATATTTCTTTGGATTGTTGCTTTATTTACATTCAGTTCATTTGCTATTTCTTGAATATCAAGTTTATTCTTATACAAAATTCTATTTTTATGGGTATTAAAAATGTCACTATTTTCAGCACTCTTTATTAATAGTGCTCCATATTCTTTTATATAATATTGCTTATCTTTTAAACAATATGTTGCTATTGGTAAGTAAATTTCTTTCTGAATTTGTTTTCTGTTTTCAAGCATAAAAAATTCTTCATCTCCAATCTTTTATAAGAAATTATTTTTAGTAAGTGTTTAAAGTATACTAGAAAAATAAATACTAAAGTTTTTTAATATAAAAAAAGAATAGTTCAGAACATCTTTTCTAGTCTTTAATAGTTTTTAAAACAGTTTTTAAAGTCTTTAATAGTTTTTAGACAAGCTATAATAATTGGTATATCTAGGTTTCAGAGATGAAAGGTCATCATTTTAAGGGTCAAAGGTCATCATTTTAAGGGTCAAAGGTCATCATTTTAAGGGTCGAAAGGTCATCATTTTAAGGGTCAAAGGTCATCATTTTAAGGGTCAAAGGTCATCATTTTAAGGGTCAAAGGTGAGCGTCTTTCAAAAATAGTTGACCTTTTTATAAATTAGGTATTATAATTTATATGAGGTGATAGATTTTGGAAAAAAAAGAAATTTTAATGCAACCAAATAATTTAATAAAAAGTAAATATGATTTTACAAATGTGGAAAATAAATTATTTTACAAAATACTTTTTAATGCTCAGAAACAGCAAAATTCATCTTATGTTACAACTATATCAAAAGAAGAACTAAAAGTATTTATGAAAAACAATAATGATTATGAGCATAAAAATATAAAAGAAATTTTGAACATGTTTCAACAAAGTGTTTTGGAATTTGACTATATAGAAGAGACAACTGGCAAGTTAAAAACTTTTGGAAGTGGTTTAATTAATACATATGAATTGGATCATACAGACCAAATTTATACAATTATGATGCATGAAGTTCTATACAATCATATAACTGATTTTGTAAAAATGCAGAAAAAGAAAAATGGATATACAGCTATTAATTTATCAGTGTTATTTAATTTTAGAGGTGCATATACTCAGAGGTTATACACTTTATTTAGACTATGGAGCAGAGAAAATAAGGAAGTGGAGATAAAATATAAGTTAGATGAATTAAGATTTTATTTGAAATTAAAAGATAATGTATATCCAGAGTATAAATATTTTAAACAAAATGTTCTAAAAAGAGCAATGAATGAAATAAATAAAAAAGGCAACATGGTTGTTTCAATAAAAGAAGAAAAAAGAAAAAATAGAAAAATAGATGAAATAATTTTTTCTGTGATAGATTATGAACCTAGAAAATATTTTGATAAAGATATATTGGTTGAAGATTATATACCTAAAAAGAAGCAGGACAATGAAGTGTCTTTTAGTTTTTATATACCAAATGAAAATATTTTTACAACAGGGACGATTAAACTATTTAAAGAAGATTTTAAAGAGTTTGATTTTAAGAAAGATGTTTATCTGAATGCTTTTAATAAGTCTATTGCTATAGCATTTGAAAGAGATAATACTGATATTATAAATACAAAGAATTATGATTTTTTTAAATCAACACTTTCAAATAAAATAAGTGAAGTTATAATTCATCAAAAAGATGATTTAAAGTTTAAAGAAGAATTAGATAAATATTGGGATGATGAAGATGTTAAAAAAGAAGAAAGAGAAGTTGATTATAGCAAAGATCCTGTCAGACTTGAAACTGTTAGGAGAAATTTATTTGATCAAGGTCTAGTAAATGAAGAAGGATATTACTATAAATAAAAATTGGAGAAAATAAAAAATGTATTATGTTTATAAATATATTGATCCAGCTACAGAAGAATGTTTATACGTTGGAAAAACAGAAGATATATATGCAAGGCATTCATCTCATTTGAGTAATAAAGAAGAAGATTGGTGTACTAAAGAATTAATATTAAAATATATTGAACTTCCACGTAGATATAATATGGATTTTTTTGAAGTTTATTTAATAAATGAACTAAATCCAATATTTAATAAACTAAGTAAAGGTGATATGGATACTGAACACATCTTTTTTGATTACAAGGAAGAAGATTGGAGTACATATTCAGAAGAAGATTTTAAGGAAAAGACAAAGGGAAAAAGAAGATTCAGAGAAAGAAAGATAGATATGAAATATGAAGTAAGTAAAAAATCTATTAATTTTTTAAAGAGAATTGAAAAGTTAGATGCCAAGGTTGAAATGTTATATGAAAATAATGTTTTAAGTGTGCTATATAACTTTGAAAATATGGATATAGAATTTTGTGAGAATGAATTAGATATTAATTTGATATCATATGATTTTGAAACATTAGAAAGATTTGGAAGTTGTTCTTTGATTTCAGTTTATCCCAGATGGAAAGAATATACAGCAACAAATAAAAAAATACTTATAAATATAACATTAGAGATTAGGATTGGATCTTTGGCTAATTTAATGGAATTAATGCCAACATTTGAATATAAAATTACTGAGATTTTCCAACAAATAGAGGATATTTTTCACATACTAGAAGTTGGATATACATGGCAAGAATTATTTGAAATATATAAGGGCTGTAAATATGACAATTAAGAATTGGAGAAAATAAAAAATGTATTATGTTTATAAATATATTAATCAAGATACGGAAGAATGTTTATACGTTGGGAAAACAGAGAATATCTGTGATAGACACGCTAGTCATTTAAGTAATAAAAAAGAAAATTGGTGTAATAAGAATTTAAGACTTGAGTATATGGAATTAGATAATAAATATACTATGGATTTTTATGAGATTTACTTAATAAATAAACTAGAGCCTAAATTTAATATTACTGGAAAAGGAGAAATGGATATCGCTAAAACATCATTTTCCTATAATGGTCAGTGGGTAATTTATTTAGAAAGAGACTTAATGTCGAGTTTGGCATCAAAGAGATATGGAATAAATTATGAAGTGAATGCTAAGATGTTAGGCATAATGAGAAAATTAAAGAAGATAAGCAGCAATGAAGAAATATTTATTGGAAATGAAAATATAAGAATAAAATATTACTTTGAAACAGTACTAGAAGGAATTAATTTAGAACCATGCATATTGAGTGTAGCATATAAGACACTAAAAGAAAGTACAGTTGGAACAGTAATCTCAGTAAAACGTGAATATTTATCAGAAAATGTATGTTTAATCATTGATAGTATTTTTCTAAATGAAATAATGAAAGATCCTTTAATGTCTAAATCAGATATTAAAGATTTAAATAGCCAAGTCAATGATATTCTTAAAATAATAGGGGTTGATTGTGAGTGGAACAAGCTTTCTGATTATTGTAGTGCAAACTCTTAACTGATATTACAAAATATGGTATAATTAAATTTAGCAAGAAGAGCGTAATATACAATCTATAGAGTGGAGTTCATGTACAAAAGATTATCCTCCCAACGATTCGAGGGGAGGTGAGTTACATGGATAACTTTTTGTTTAATGTTTTAGCTAGTTTAACAGCTAGTGTGGTAGTTTACTTAATCAGTGAACTATTCAAAAAAGCAAAAAGCCACTCTCGTGCAAAGAGTGACTTACAGGTTGAATTTAAATTTATATTTAAATTCAAAAAATAAACTACGTTTATTATGAACTCCACTCTACGCCTAAATAGATTGTAGTTCTTCTTGCTTTTATTATATCACAAAATCTTTAAAATGATACAATTTTATATCATTTCTTATTATTAAGAAATAGAAAAACACTTTAATTGATTAAAGAATAATTTTATATAATCTTGTAAAAATATAAAAAGAACACTTAATATATTAGCTTGAAAAATATTAAGTGTTCTTTTTTTCTATTCTATTTAAATAAAATAGAATAGAAAAAATGATTGAAAATATTATTCTATCGTGATAGAATGAAAAAAACAGAATATTCTACCGTGATAGAATATTCTGTTTTGAAGAAGAAGTAAATATTATTTGAAGGTTAAAAATATAAGAACAATGGAGGGAATTATGGAAGTAAACCTACATACAGGAAAAGATGAATTTTTTAAGAACCATGAAGTAGCAAAAAACTATATAGGTGGATTATATAAACTTATTGATGTTTACAAATTCTCAATGGAATCAGTTTCCGTTTTAACTAGAATAGATTTAGATAAGTTAAATAATTTCTATGCTGGAGAAGCTAGTTTAAACTATGATGAATTGTGCTTAATAGAAAGTGTAATTATAACTCCTTTGGTAGGAGCATTTGAAACTGCTGAGCATAATTACAATATGATTATTAAGGCACGTAAAGAAAGGAAACTGTAATTGAGAATAATATAAAAAAATAGGGGGAAAACAAATGAAAAAAACAATTGCTTTATTACTAACGCTTTGCGCAGTAATGATTCCATTTACAGCTTTTGCTGATGGAAATGATTATGAAGGTACTGGAAACTCACAAACAGTTGAATTAATTGGACAACCAAACTCAGATTCGCCTTCAACTAAATCTATTGTCGTTCCAGGTGGTACTGCTAATTTAACAGCAATGAGTGGAGGGCAGTTATCTTGGAGAGTAACATCTACGCTTGGAAATATTTTAGGATTTGAAGGAGAAATAAATGTATATAAGGCTGGCAAAATTGTATCATCTCAACTTGTAGGCTTTAGATTAGCTGGAACTACTAAAACTGGTGTAGTAAGTTTCAAAGGGCTAAAAAAGGGTTCATATATTGCTAAATTTAAAGGAAAAGGTGTGTGTACAGGAGGTATTATATTATTCTCTAGTCCAGCTGAAGCTTCTTTTACAATTAGATAATTATAAAAAGTAGAAAAGAGTGTTTAGAAATATATGAAACACTCTTTTTTTTATGCAAAATTATAAAAAGTGTGTTTTTAATTATATACAAAATGATAAATTTTATAAAAAATTATAAAATATTATAAAAAATATCTTATAAATCTATTGAATTACTATGTGAAATTTGGTAAAATATATGTAAATATTAATAAATTTTATAATATTTTACAAAAAAGGAAGTGGTTGAATGAGTAGGATAGTTCTAACATTTAAAAACAATGATAAAGAAAAAGCAATTGAAAAGTTTTTAGATGAGAAATTATCAGCTACAGCTTATTTAAAAGAACTCGTTTGGGAAAAAATGAATGAAAAAAAGGATAATGCTGTAGTTGAACAGAAAAAAGAAATAGAAGATCCAGCTAACAATTTTGATTTTGGAAGTTTAGAATAAAAGGGGGAAATAACATAAATGAGTAAATTAGGTATAGATATTGGAAATTATGCAGTTAAAACAAGTACAGATGATATTTTTGAAAGTAAAGTTACAGAGGTAAAAAACTTTGGTTCAGATTCAGATAGCATTAAAATAGGTAATAAAACATATTATTTAGGCGAAGGTGACGAGGAAATAAATATAGTTAAATATGAGAAAGAAAACTTCTTACCGCTTTTACTTGGGGCTATATGCAGAAATACAGATGATGAAGTTATTGATCTAGCATTAGGTCTACCAGTGAAGCAATTTGGAGGATTAAGAAAAGATTTGATTGAAAAATTACAAGGAAAAGAATATCATGTTGAATTTGAAAAAGGAAATGAAACTACTAAAAGAGATATAACAATAAGATCTGTTCAAGTGTTTCCAGAGGGAGTTACAGGATACTTATATTATGCAAAAGACATAGTTGACCAAATTGCAGGAAGAGATGTTGTTTTAGTTGATATTGGTGGAAAGACAACAGATATTGCGCTTGTACAAGGGAATAAAGCGACTGATCCATATTCTGTAAATGTTGGAACGATAAATATATATGATGCAATAAAAAAATCTCTTGAAATGGATGAAAGATTTCTGGGTAAAGTTGAGATAAAAAGAGAAAAAATACAAGACTACATAGACAAAGGGTTTTACCTAAATGGTGAAAAACAAGATATAAAGAAAAATATAGATGCGTCTGTTGGATTATTTAAACAAATATATAATGAATTGAAATTAAATTACCCAATATCAACTTCTGCTGTTGTCGTTATGGGTGGAGGTGCTAAATTGTTAGGTGAAGCATTTAAAAAGAATATACCTGGCATAATAGTCATGAGTGATGTAGATAAACATGTTTTTGCAAATGCAAAAGGATACAAAAAAATGATGAAATAAAAAAGGATTTAGTTTATAGTATGTATAATAGATTACAAATATATGATATTTGTAATCTATTATTTTTTGAGGAGGTTTTATATGACTTGGAGTGATTTGAAAGAAAAAAATATTAATGAAGTTGTTGATTGTATTAATAATAAATTAAGTGAATTTGAAAGTCTTAAAAAAGTTGGAGATGAATTAGGGGCAAATGAAAGTACTATAAGGAAGTGGCTTAATAAGAAAGGATATAAAAGAGTTGGAAACAGGTTTTTAGAAGATAATAAAAGTTATGATGACAAATATCAGATAGATAGCATTAACAGTAAGATTGATGATGATATCAAATATTTATCTAATGAAATTGATAATATAAAAAGTGTGATAGAATGGTTTAAAACTAAAGATGATAAATGTCATATAGATAGCATTAAAGAAAATGATATATCTATAGATCTTCCAGATCAGTCTATAAAAAGAACTACAATTAGGGTAAATAATACAGTGTGGGAAATGTTTAATAAATTTGCAGATGAGAATAAACATTATGATAAACATGATTTGCTAAGTCAATTATTGCTTGAAAGTCTATTAAAATATGTGAAGAGCAGATGAAGTGAGATATTTAATCTTCTTCATCTAGATTTTTAAATTTATGCACAGTGGACATTAATCGTATAAAATATCCATCTAAATAATCTGGCTCTAAATCATTTATTTTATATTTGAAATATTCTTTTTCTGTAACTATAGGTATGTAATATATGTGGAAAATTTTAATTCTCTTAAGTAGAACTCTTTTTTTAACAAGTCTTTTAAGTAGAATTTTTGTCGTAGATTTCTGCCACTTGTGTTTTTCATTGCAAATGCGAATAATTTCTTTCCTTGATATTCTTGAATTTCTTTTCCAAAAGATTTTCATTACAATTAATTCGCCACGTTTTAAGCTTTGTATTAACATGATGCACTCCTTGTAAATGTTTATAATATAGTAGCATTTTTTTATTTAAGATAGTACAGGTAAGTTATTCCAGAAAAAAAGCAACGCTAGAATGTTTCAAAACTAAATATGATAAATATCATATAAATGTCATTAAAAAATGATTTATTTTTATTGTGATAAGTTAAATAAAAAGAATTAGAAGATAATAAAATTTTCTAGTCTTTTTATTTATTTAATCTTAGATTTAACAGATGCGTAATTGCAACGTATAAGATTATTAAAAGAAATAGAAAAATAAAGAAAGCAAAAGATGATAGTTTTTTTATCTATTATCCTTTGCTTTCTCTAATATTAGGATTTTACTATGTTTTTGTCAATTGCATTGTTTCTGTATGCTCTTTCAATTCTATTTTTACCTTGAAGAAAATAATCGCTATCTAATTCTATTCCAACAAACTTTCTATTTATATTTGCACAAGCTATTCCTACACTGCCAGAACCAAAACAATTATCCAAAACAAGTTCATTTTCGTTTGTATAAGTTTTTATAAGATATTCTAAAAGATCTACTGGCTTTTGAGTTGGATGGATGCAATTTGTTTCTTTATTAAAATACAATGTATTATTAGGATAATTTGTATATTCTTGAACATATTCTTTTGATAAAGTATGATGTCTATATATTCCATCTTTATTTTTATTTTTCTTTTTACATGTAATAGGTTTATCTAATTTTTCTAAGTTTTGAGGATTGTATAAAGGAGCTTTTTTATAGAATACATTAATATCTTCTACTTTTCGAAGTGGCTGGTATTTAGAAAATGCGAATCCTGTAGATTTATTTTAATCCAGTACCAACTGTATTTATAGTTTTTAATATTTGAATTTATCAAACTAGTAGTAAATGGTTGTGCTGAAAATAGTACTATAGCTCCACCATCTTTTATAATTCTATTATATTGATTCCAGATTGATTTGAAAGGTATTATTGTGTCCCATTTACAATTAGTTGTGCCATAAGGAAGATCGCATAGAATTAAATCTATTGATTTATCTTCTATTAGATCCATTATTTCTAAACAGTTTCCATTGTATAGTTTATATTTTTCTATGTTAAGCATGTTGCAAGTCCTCCTAAGTTGAATAAATTTTATATTGATTGGATATTACAACAAGTTATTATTTGATAAAATCTAATGCTTTGTAAAGTGTATCAAATCTATCATTACCTTTTATCATTGTGTAATGCTCTTTAGTAATAGAACCTATCTTCTCACATGCTCCACCGCCTACAACATAAAGATTTTGCGTCTGACCTGGTACGTAATCTTTTATATCACATATCAGTATTTTCCCATCATTATAACCCCAACCAACTACAGTTGCAGGGATTTTGTCAACTTCTCCATCATAAACTATTGTATGTTTGTACATCTGTTTAACTCCCTCATTATTTATATTTTTATTTAATATACCTTCTACAATTAACTTAGCAATCCCTTCATGACCTAGTTTCTTAGCTTTCTCATAATCTTCTTTATTATCACAAAAGAAACTTTCAATTAATACTGCTGTAGGCTTTGAACTATTTAAGATATATAAACTTTTATCTAATTTAGCACCTCTATTACCTACTTCTTTATCTCCTTTTTTTCTTATGAAAGGTTTAGACAGTTTATCTACTACCCTCTGCGCATATTCCTTCCCTTTTTCACTATAGTAAAATACTTCTGTTCCAAAAGCTCCTACACCACTTGAATTTAAATGCAACTCTATAAGTAAGTTATAGTTTCCACTATTAATCTTAGGTATTTTATATGACTTTTCTTCTGATTTAGTTTTAAATTGCTTTTCGGGACATATTATTACATCTACCTTATGCCCTTCTTTTCTAAATATATCTGCTAATACTGGTGCAAGAGATTTGTTGTATTGATACTCGTTAATTACTCCATCAGCAGAAGTGCATGCTCCACTTTTTAAAATACTGTGTCCTACTGTAATACATATTTTCATTATTTATTACCTCCTTAATATTTAATTCGTCTGTCATTGTATCTAGTAAATTGCCTATTTTCTCCTTTAATTTTTGGGAACTGGTAATCCACATAAGTACATATTTTTTAATATACTTACACTTTCATACAAAATGAATAGAATAGAGAAAAATTCAGATATTCCAAGATGATTTAATCTCAAGAAATCAATCCAATCTTGTGGCAACATAAATAAAAGTTAAACTTTGTAAGTATATCAACTACTGCTAGAAAAAATATACATGCTATCATTGCAACTTTTCTTATTCCTCCATTTATTCCAAAACTTGAATTAAACTGATGTGTTTTTATTGCTCTTAAGCAACCTAACAGTGTATCAAATGCTATTGCTAATATTACTAATTTTATAAATATATTTGTTGCTAAAAAAACTATTGTTAAATTCATATTTCCTCCTAATTTTTGTATTAAAAAGGACCTAGAATTATCTAAGTCCTTTAAATGTATTAATTTATTATTTTACCTTTAAATTGTTAACGAAATCTGCAGCTATAATAAAGTATGCTGCATCACATTTTGCTTCTCCCATAATCCCTGGATTAGAAATGTAACAACTTGTTGGGTTTTGTTCTAGCCCCTCTAGCTTTATATTTTCTACCATTATAAATATCTCCCCATAGTAGGTATAATTAACATTAGAACTAGAATGCAAATTACAATTATTTTCTTCATTTTTTAATCTCCTTTTAATAGAATTTTTTTATTATAGATAAAAATAAAAAATATATAACTAAAAAAGGAAATTATTTTTAATTTATATAAAAAAAACCTATTTTGTTGGTTCTGCTCCTTCTACTACTCCACTTTCTCTAATTATATAATCCTCTACTGCTTTTCTATACTCTGTGTTAGTTACGTCATCTAATTCAAATTCTCGATTTTTAGAGGGTTTAATCCTCCGTTTAATATCCTCTCTGCTAATATTCTTACTACAACATTATTTATATTCATTATAATAATCCTCCTACTTTTTCATTTTCATTTAATAAAACTTGATTTTCTAATTCTTGTATTCTCTTTTTTTCTTCACTTACATATACTGGTATTTCTTCCAAAATTGGTTGTTTTGTTTCTATATTTATGCCTATAATTCTATTTTTAATATAATCTATACTTCCATATGGAATATCAATATAATCTAATTCAGTTATTTTATTGTGTGGTAACACATCCCCACAGGACTCACCTGTTTCAAAAATTATTTTGCCTGTTTGGTCATATATTACTCTGTTTGGAACATTCATATTTTTTTCTCCTTCTTAAATAAATTTAATAGCATACCATTTATAAATATGTCTTTGAGTTGAGTCAAAGTTATAAGCTGGAATTTGAACACCAGTATTATTAAAATAAACATCCCCTTCGGAATTATTATAGAGCCAACCATTAGCATGAAAATTTTCATCACTGTTTTTTCTAATAAAAGCTGTAACGCTTGAAAAATCAACACCTCTTTGTGTAGCGACACCACGACAAGCAAAAAGGAAAAGTTTATAATTATTTTTATATTCAGTATCATAGTAATCAAAATCAGCAAAGAAAATGTTAGGCTTAAAATCTAAATTACTAATTTTAACCCAAGTACCAGGTTTAAAAGTTCTGTCGGTTAGATATGGATAAGCAATTTTAGCACTATCCGCAAAAGAAGTGACTGTTCCACTAGCAACTTTATATTTAGAGTTTAATTGCGATATAGTATTATTAGCTTGTGTTAACTGATTCATCAAATCCTGTAAACTAGCGTCTCCACTATCAAAAGACTGCTTTATTTTCTCTGATAACTCAACAAGTGTGTTATTCAAACTTGCTTCTATATTCTTTAATGCTAAAGTATTTATAATACTTGTTTTACCATTTCTAAACCCTTCTCCAATCTCTATCAACTTAGTTGATATATCACTTAAACTAGCATCAGATTGAAGTGGCATTATCTCTTTGCTTATACTTAGCACTTTTTCTGCTGTTGCATTTTCTGAATCTGTAGCAACTATTTTTAATGTGTGTATTGCATTGTCTGCAAGTTCATAGTTTATTGTTTTCTCTGTTGTTAAATCTGTTGTTATTATTTCCTTTAATACATCATCTATAAACCACTCTATTTTAGATAAATTATTATCTGTATCTATTGCTGTAAATGTTGCAGAAGTGGAGTTATAAGAAGTTATATTTAATTTTGGTTTAGTATTACCTTTTGTAAATGTAACAGTTTTATCTAAGAATATTCCACCATAACCATTATCGAGTTCAATAGTTATATTATTTACAGAGTTAAATGCCAACTCAGATAAGAGTTCATCTGTAATAATTAATTCATAGTTTCCATCAACAACATTATTTTTTTCAGCTATTTTAACACCATTTATTTTTTCGATTATTTTAAATCTAACACTAGAATCACTATCTGATATTCTATAATTTATACTACACGCATTACCAATCACACCTAAATCGTTACTTATAAAAATAGTAGGGTCGGGTACAAACTGAACAGTTGTTTCTTGAGTAAAATTCCTACTAATATCAACTTCTCTGCCATTTATTATCTGACAAGCCCTAGTTGAATAAGCTACAAATTTTTTAGTTGCAGATATAGAAACTCTTTCATATTGGTCTAAAGTATAATAAGCAACAAAGTCAGTATAATAAGGACTTCCGTCGTTATAAGTAAGACGTGAAGCATGAATATCTGTCATACGATAATAACCACGTCTTCTTTTGACAGTTCTTTCTAAAACAGTTGTAGACATACTAATTTCACCTTCCTTTCTACATTGGTATCAAATTATTATTTACTGTTGATATAATACTACTTCTATTACCTTTTACTTCTTGCATCACTTCTTTTAATGCTCCTCTACATTACCACTTGAAAATAAGTTATCTGTATCTTTTATACTTGTTTTCTCTGCTGTTGTTTCTATGCTGTCTACACTGCTTTTTACCTCATTTAATGCACTAACTATATTTGTTTTATCTGTTGTAGTAAGTTGTGTTGTATCCCCTATTTTAGTGTTTAACTCTGTTTTAGTAGTTTCTATGTTGCTTGTTAATTCTGTTTTAGTTGTATCAATTTTAGCGTCTAAATCTTGTATATCTCTTAATGTTGCTAGCACAACAGTTGGGTCTATTTTTAAATTTATACTTGCTGTATTAGACACAGCTAATATAATTTTAATTAATATTTCTTTTACTGTTCCCGAATCTGGAGCAGGTTTATAAGTTTCAGGATAGCTAGATACTGCGAGAAGTTGGTCTTTAGAGTCGAATACTCCAATCTCCCTAATTGTAAAGCTTCCAGTATCTCCAGTTATAGTTTTTTGGATAACTACCCAATTAGGATTTTTTTCGTCTGCTTGAACATGCTCTAATGTGCTTTCCCACACTACATTTTTGAGTTCTGTTTGAGTTTCTGTTGGAATATATGCACTTCCACCACCATCCCCAACTTTTATTTTTGCAAAATCCACTCTAGTTCCAAGTGCTGTAGCGTTTGCTATAGCCGCCTTGCCTATTTCTGTAAGTAATGTATAATATTGTGCTTGTGCCAATTATATCACCTCCTGTGGGTATAATGTTACCCTTTCAGCACTTTTATTGTTTCCACTAGCTAGTATTATTTCTCCAAAACATTCTATATTTTTAGGTGTATAAGGGTATATAGTAACTGTTTCTCCTGTACTGCTCATTGCTCCTGCATAAAGTCCATTTTCATTAAATAAAATCATTTCAAATTTATGTTCAAGGTGTGCAGGTTTTATTTCTTCTATTTTCTTATCTAACTCTAAAATAGTGTTATAACTACAATCATTTGTTATAAAACTAAGTGTAAAACTAAATAGATTACTAAATACTTCTACATCAACATTGGTCTTTGTGTAAGCTTCCGAGATAGCTTTTATAACCTCTATTGTTGTTGTACCCTTACCTCTCATCTTTGCTTTTATATTGCTTCTTCTAGTATCGAAGTCTAACTTATAATTTACTTTTATGCTTAAAAGGTTCTCCCAATCATCAAGTCCCCAAGTTGCTGTATCTATAAAAAACTGTTCTAATAAATCATCTTTTTCATCAATTAGCGTTAAAAGTTCATTTTCAAGTGCTTCTTGGATTTGTATGTCAATTTCATTGTTTGCAAAACTTGGCAGGTAATCAATTAACTTCAATTTAACTCACCTCGATATCAAATATAGCACTTGAAACAGCAGGAGCTTTTTCTTCATCAACTATTATGTTTTTAACATCATCATTTACAAGGAGATTTTTATATCATGAACACCTTCTATGCTTGCTAACAAACTCATTATTTTTATATAAATAATCTCTCTTGAATTTTCTATTAAATAAGAATTTATAATATCTAAAAACACAACTTTTATAGATTCAATATCATATCCATTTTCAAGTGTTAAAGTTGCACTAATATTAATATCAAAAGTACTTGGTGTAACAATTGTAATAGTAGGTCCAATAGGTTTTTCTTCTTCTATATGTTCAATACATCTTTGCAATACTTCATTATCAACTGATTGATTATTTTGACCATAAATTAGAATCTTAATTGTACCTGGTCCATCCCAACGAGGAATTACTTTTGCGTTATAAACACCTTCAACCTCTAAAGCCCAAGACTGGTAATGTGCTTTATTTCCACTTGTCGCTTGATTTTTTTGTATTTTATAGAACCTTTCTTTTAATTCTTCATCAGTTTCTATTTCTGTTCCACCTTTTAGGTCAAGTTCATTATAAATTTTAGTTACTCCATTTATTTCTTCTATAAGTTTAAATTCTGTGTTAGCTGATAAATTATACTTAATGCCAACCTCTAAAGCCTGTATAAGGCTTACATTTAACTTACTATCTTCATCTATTGTAACATCTTTAATAACTACAAATAGTAAATCACTATGAGATACTATTGTTCCATTTGGTATTTTAGTTCCTATTTTGCCCTCAAATATTACCTCACCTATTGCTTCTGTGCCTAACTTTCTATATACACCAAATTCATTGACTCTTCTATCAAGAAAATCGTCAAAGTTATCTTGAATAAAAACTCTCTTATGTATATAAGAAAGTTCTATATATAATTGTGCAAGTTCTGAATTTATTGGAGAAACTATATTATAAAGAGAAGATCCTTGGTTTTTATAAAGAGGGAGATTTATGTTATTTAAAGTTCTATTATTTAAGGTACTAAATGATTGGCCACTATACAAAAGTAATCTCCTCCTCTCCATAAATTGTTTTTACATTTAAACTTATAGATAAATTATCATCTTTAAATTCTGCATTTGTTACATTGACTTCTAATATATATGGATTAGTTAATAGAGCTTCTTGTATATACCTTTTTGCCTCACTTTCAGTAAGACCTTTAGTATACTTTTGCCCTATTAGATTTTTTATATCTGTTCCATAATCCCAATCATATATTAAATAAACATACTTATCTGTTTTTATTGTTTTGTAAATCCATACTTTAATTGCTTCATTTCTTTCAACTATTTTAAAGTCTCCATTTTCAATTACCTTTTCATCTTTATCAAAATCCCAAGCAAATTCTTTAAAAATAGGTAATTCTTCATTGTCTGGAGAAATATAATCTTCTGGAACACCCATGAAAGGGAATATAGTATTATTCATCTAGACTCACCAATTTACTTACAACAGCAAATTTTTCACCTATTTTAAACATTATTACTGTGTTTCCAGATTCAAAAGTATCTATAAAGGGATTTTTATTTCATGTTTATGTTCTTGACTTGTTTCTGTATCAAATAACTCTATCTGTCTATCAAGCATCCAACTATCTACCAAGATATCTTCTTTTCTAATATGATGTTATTTATCTCTATTTTTAAATCTGGTAATTTACTTTTAATTTTTCCAATAAAAAAAGAAGGTTCATTATGAAATTTACCTTCTTGTCTCATTATTCCTATAAATTCATTGATTGGATCTGCCACGATATCACCTCTTTTACAAAACTCTTCTAGCTGTATTAAAATCTTTTCTATTACTTAATTTACTTATTTTGACTACATCTCCTGTTTGTGGCGCATGTAAAAATTCTCCATTACCTACATATAGTCCAACATGGCTGACTGGATTATGGAAAAATACCAAATCTCCTGCCTGTAAATTATTTTTCTCTACTTTCTTACCTACCTTAGATTGCTGACTTGAGGTTCTTGGTAAATTAACATTAACCTTCTTAAAGCAATATACCATTAGTCCAGAACAATCAAAGCTACTTGGTCCATTCCCACCCCATTTGTATGGCTTTCCAAGATGTTTTCTTGCTTCTGAAATTACTGTTTTTGCTTTTTCTGTCACGTTTCCAGAATAACCACCAATTATAATCTTCCCTTTTCTTCTTCCAAAGTTATTGGCTTCTTCAACATTTCCAAATAAAATATCTATATGATATGTTCCATCCTTTTCTATAATTATTGCAGGCCCATTATCATTTACCTTATACGTTCCATCTCGACTTGAAACACCTGTAACCAATTGTATTTCATCTCCATATCTCATAAGAGGATGTTTGTTTAAGAAATCTTTTGTATAGTAAGATTTTTCATATGTTCCAACCATAGGAGCAGCACATGTTTTTTTAGAAGGATCTAGTTTTTTACCTCTACAATCTTTATCTCCACCCTCAGATTTTCTAGGACAATAAGCAGTAAATTCAGCAGAGTATTCTGTTCCTCCAGTATACTCTGAACCATCTTCTTTTTGTTCATCTTGACCAGCAGATTTTTCATCCATTATATTCTCAAAATTAAGCTCTAGTTCAATTTGATAATCTCCATTTTGCCATGTATGCTTATCTGTATCTATATAAAAAAGACCTATTAATTTTGTATATGAGTCTTTTACTTTTACACCTCTACCAGTTACACAAGTTATATCACCATATCCTTTTAAAGAGCAAGTTTTTTCGATTCCTTTAAACTCTCCATCTATGTCTATAGTACTGTTTTCTTGTTGTTGTATTACCTTTTGCATAATTACCCCAACGTCTTTAAATATAGAGTCATTTATTTTCTCACTAATTTTATTACCATACTGATCAACAACTAGTACTTTATTTTTTACATTCTCCATGCTTTCAGAAAAATTTGTATTGATAAGATTAAAGCCTTCTTCAAATGTTATATTTAAAGTAACTACACCCTTCTCAATAACATTAAATTTATCAAGATTAGACTCTATCATATACTTTTTTTTAGTTGTCTTGCTTGCTTCTGTATAAACGCTCATTATAGTATCATAGCCAGTTACACCAATAAACATTTTTGTATATTTAACGTTAGTTTTAGGTAAATTACCTAGTGGGAATTTATTGTCTACAAAAACCTGCTTTGCAATATCTTCAACTAATTTATCTTTAAAATTGTATGACACTTCGCTTTGTAAAAGTAAAAAGCCCATATCTTTAGCTGTAAAATCTATATTATTATTGCTAGAGTCTTTAGATCTATCTATTATCATTCCTCTAAAAAGTTCTTTATCATCAACATAGAAACAAACTGTACTTGCTACTGGAATATCTATCTGCCTAAAATTAATATCACTTGCAGATTGAATTATAGAAAATTCTAAAGTTCTTGATGGTGATCTATAATCACCAGACCAAGTACACTTATCCACTAAATCAGTTACATTATATATATTTCCGTTTTTTATATGAACTTGTATTTTGATTTTATTAATTATAAATCACCACCATTTTAAGGAATTATTAATATCCAACCATTTTTTATTACAGATGGATCTTTAATCTTATCTTCATTTGCTTTATAAATCTTCTCCCACAAATCTCCATTGCCATAATATTTTTTTGCTATCTTAAAAAGGGTATCTCCTTCAACAACCTTATGTGTTTTTTGCTTAGTATCAAATCCTTTTGTTAGTGGAACATCCTTTTCAGAAGATAATTTTTCATCATTATTAATGTTTACTTTGGATATTTGTATCCTTCTATATTCTTTTAGACTTAAGGTAAAATAAACATCTCTTGAATAATCTTGTTCTCTATAATTAAAATCTGCAATTATACATTCAAAGTTTATATTAGTTTCTGTAATGATAAATCTTAATATATATCCTTCTTTCATCCAACTTTCTATTAAATTTACACAATCATATGGTTTTGGAAATCCATTATAATTACAGAAACTATATTCTTGATTAGGGAAAAAAGAGGATAGTTCTATAGTTTTAAGCCCTAACCCTCCAAATACTGCAATATCTCCAACACTTAAAATATTAGATGTATTTATTGTTGCACTTCCATTTATCTCAAAAGAGGGTGGAATAACAGGAAACCTAAATGTATTATTTGCTTGTCTTAACCATATTTCCATTAAACTCCTCCTAAAATAAAAGACACTTATTTCAATAAGTGTCTTTTAAGATAATTACTATAAATCAAATACTGTATATTTTCCTACATTTTCATAAGCAATTTCAATTGTTTTTGGCTTTGTATCTTTTGTAAGTTCAAATGCTATCTCACCTTTTAATGTATCTCCTGGATGTATTGTGTCAAATAGTAATTCTCCATTTAATTCTTGATTATTTATTGCATTTCCAACTGTATTATCATCCGTTTTTAGTATGTAGTTTTGAAGGAAATCACTTTCAAGATCTGTATCTCCTGTATTGGTGATTTCAATCTCAACTGCATATACATTACTATCTGATTCTAGTTTTCTAACATTTTTAACAGATACCTTTGCTCCGTCCAAATCAACAACTTCGCCTATTTTATGATTTTTAATTTCCTCTGTATTTTGCTTAGGTTTACTATCTCCATTTTTTGAATCATTTGTGCTGCATCCAACTAAACTTAAAGATAATACAATTAATATTGCTAATGCTGGTATTTTTTTATTCATAACATAACCCCCTGTAAATTATATACTACAATTATAGCACGATAATTTACAAAACGCCTCCAACTTTTGCAAGAGATATTTTTTTGTTTATTTTTCTTACAATTTTATCTATGTCAGCCTCTTCTCTTACAATTATTGTATCAGCCAATTTATCAAGAAATAAACTTCCATTTGAACTATTTCTTTTGTATTGATTGGCTTCTTGTTTGGTTAAAAGTTTCTCTCCTTCATGTGCCCTAATTAAATAATCATTTCTAGGAACTCTATTTATACCAAATGCTTTTCTTGGACTTTTGCCAGCAGCATCTGCACCTTTTCCAATTTGTAAACTAGGACCTTTTTTAAATATTTCTATTGTTCCCTTAATTGGATGTTTAAAGAAATCTTTAAGTTTATTCCAAGCTTCTTTTACCCCTTTAACTTTATCTTTAAAAAATGAGTCAGCAAGATCTATTACAGGTTCCAGTACACCACTAACTAGATCAACAAGGCCATTCCAAATTGATTTTATTACACCTACTCCACTATCAAATATTTGTTTAAGTCCATCCATAGTTTGATCAGCATTTCCTGTTATAAGCCCCATAATAACATTAATAATTCCAGATATAAAAGACATAATTCCATTTATGATTCCAGATACTGTTGTTATTATTGCGGTTAATGTATTTAAAACCCATGTAAATGCTAAAATTATTCCGCCAACAACACCAGCTATTGCAATTCCTATAGATGGTAAAAGTTGTTGTCCTATTTGTGATAGGAAAGGCATAAATCCTTGAAACCAAGCTTTAACAGGAGCAAGTGCTTGAGTTAAACTTTGGAAAGAAAGTTTAATTCCATCAGTAGACTTTTTAACACTATCCATTGGTTGGCTTACTTTGTTTACTGTATCTCCAACCTGTTTGGCTGGAGTAAAAAAATCAGTAATCGCTTTTTTAACCTTATCAAAACACTCTTTCAAATTATCTAAATGAGGTTTTAAAGGTTCAAATGCTTTTACTAGATTATCTATATTTGTTTTAATGTTTCCAGCTAATATATCCTTTAATTCGTTAAATTTATCTTTTATTGAAGTTATTGACTCCTTAAATTTATTCTTAAAATTTACTCCAGAATCCTCTAGAACCTTTAGTGCAGGCTTGACATCATTTAATATTTTATTCTGTAACTCTGTAAATTTAGATTTTCCAGATTCAACTCCTTGGCTTATAGAATCTGTCATAGGCTTAATAAAAGTTTTAAAATCACTAAATGAACCTTTTAGATTTGCTACTGTTTGTTTTAATCCACCTGTATTTGGTGTAGATTTTCCAGCTGCATCTGCTGCTTTACTTCCTGGAATATTTACATTTGTTTTGGCGGATATTTTGGCAGTTGCTTCAATTGGATTTTCTAAGAATGTTCTTAAATCTCTCCACTTATCTGTTAGCCATTTAGCTTTATCCTTAAATAAACTGTCAGCTATATCAGCTATAGCTTGTATAGGAGCAGTTACAAAATCTATGAATCCTTTCCAAATTGATTTTATAATTTTAGTTCCACCATCAAATATTTGCTTAACTCCATTCATCATCTTTTTACTATCGCCTGTGACAATGCCTATAATTAAATCAAATATTCCATTTAAAATAGATGCAAGGCCATTTAATACATTAGTTATAGTATCAACTACAGCTTTGAATGCAGTTGCTAGAGTAGATAAAACTACAACTAATTTTGCTATATGAAAACCTATTACACCAATTAAAACAGGTCCTAGTACCTTCATTATTACACTTCCTAAGTTTAAGATAGATGCAAATAGTGGACCAAATGCTGATAACAACTCTTTAAATTTCTCTCCTAATTGTTTAAGTGCAGGCATACAAAATTACTATAGGCTTTGCGAATTCTGTAAATGATTTTACTAATGAATTAACTTTATTTCTAAATACTTCAGATTTAGCATAAGCAACAGTAAAGGCTACTGATAATGCTATTACAGCTGCTATAGTCCAACCCATAGGACCCATTACAGCTAAAAATACTGCACTTAATGGTTTCATTCCAATTACAAAGGCTCTAAATGCAACTTTTGTTCTTAATATTATAGGTATAAAGAAAGCGAATAAGCCTGCTGCTTTAGAAATAACAAGACTTACAATCCCTACAGTAGCCAACAACAAGCCAAATGTTGTAACAGCTAACAATATACCTGTTACAGTTGATTGGAAGGCTGGAGGCAAGTTAGAGAAAGCATTAGCCATATTAGATACAACTTGGACTGCACTTCTTATAAAAGGTAATAAATTATTCCCTATAATTATTGCTACTTGAGTAATCTGATTTTCATCATCTTAAGCTGCGATTCTGTCGTTGAATATCTTTGATTTGCTTCATTTGTTAGTGCTACATTCTCTTTCCAAGCGTCATTTCCAAGTTGAATAGCGTTGTTAAATAGATCACCTGCTCCACTTGCTCTAAGCAATGCATCAGTCATGCCTATTTCAGTTATTCCCATCTTATTTAACATTTTTATAGCACTATTTCCATGTTTTTTTGCATCTCCAAGTCCTTTGACAAATGATATAATTGCTCCAGCAGCATCTTTTTGAAACGACTCTTTAAATTTTGATGCACTCATGCCAGCAACTTTTGCAAAGTTATTTAATTTACTTCCTCCCATTTCGCATGATAATTGCATTTGTTGCATAACCTTAGAAAAAGCAGAACCTCCTGCCTCTGCTTTTATACCAACTGAACTTAATGCACCAGCGAAAGACATTATTTGCGCCTCAGACATCCCAACTTGTTTTCCAGAACCAGCAAGTCTAAGAGCCATTTCAACAATTTCGCTTTCTGTAGTTGCTAGGTTATTTCCAAGTTGAACTATCGTTGCTCCAAGTCTATCAAAGTTTTTTTGTGGCATTTGAACAATGTTTGCAAATCTAGCTAATGCTGTAGCTGCTTCATCAGACGACATGTTTGTTGCATCTCCAAGCATAACCATTGTTTTTGTAAAATTTGTAATATTAGATGCATTTTTGCCGACTTTAATACCTAATTGTCCTGCTGCTTCTCCGACAGCACTAATCTCAACTGCCGTTTGTGGCATATTTTTAGATAAATCCATGATATTTTTCTTAAACGTATTAATATCTGCATCACTTGCATTTACAGTCTTTTTAACTCCTGCAAAAGCACTTTCGAATTCTATTGCAGATTTTGCACTTAAAGCGAGTATCCCACCAGACACAGCAGCTATAGCACTACCTGTTTTTAAAGCGGTAGAACCAACATTTTTTAAATTGTTTTGGACATTATTTAAAGCCTTAGAGGCGTTAGAAGTTGAGTCATGCAGAGATCTTGTATTTGCCGCAACTCTTCTTAAAGTTGCACTAGCTTCATCTCTCATTCTTATAATTGCTTGTAAAACTCTTGTACCATCACTCATGTATTAAAACCACCTTCCAGCGCCAGCCTTCATTTCTTCTTTTCTCTCATCCAATTCTTGATCCATGAAGATACTAGTAATTTCTTTTTCGCCTTTTAACATGCGATAAGAAACGGATGGCATTATACCTTTATACTTAAATAATAAGTACATTAAGTTAACTTCTCCATCCGTTTTAATTAGTTTTTTATATCTTTAGCTCTTTCTTTTTGTCTTTTTTTATCGCCCTTAGTATCTATGCCATTTACTTTATTAACTTCCTCATATAATTTATCTATTTCCCCACTAAGTAGTAGCTTTTTAACCAATTCTTTAGGTGTAATTGCGCTAAATTTTTTAACTAATTCCATATTACTAAATATTGGGCATGATTCTAATATTGTATTTACTTTAAGTTCATATATGTTAATGTTTTCTACATCTCCGCTATTAACATCCATCGAGTTCATTCTTATTTCGTCAAAACGTTCTGGATCAATAGCCTTACACTCTATCTCTAAAGTATCATCTAGTTTTTTACAATATAATTCAAATGTGCTAGATGGCATTTTTAATTTACCTGCATCCATATTTAATAATTTTTCTACTGTGTTCATATAATAAAAATCCTCCTATTTTTCTTTTATTTTATCTAAGTATTCAAATCCTTCAAATGTGAATGGTACTTCTATTTCTCCAACTTTCGCAGCTTCCCAATCAGCCAAAGTTAAGTCGTCAAACATACATCCATAAAGTGCAATTCTCTCAGAACCATATGAATCTGGGTCTTGCAATTTACTTATTATAGTTACTTTAAATTCTTTACCTTCATTTAACATTTTTTCGACATACTCGCCAAATAAGGTACTTATCTTATAAAGAGTTATAGATCCTTTTCAGTTGCACCAATCATTTTATATGTGGTCATTATTTGACCACATAATTTTATTCTTCTTTATCTATATCAACCTTGGCTTCCATCCCTTTTATTGATGTAAGTTGCTTATTATCTAGCCAACACTCTCCAAAAGTACCAGATATTATTCTTTTTGCATCTATTTTAGCTTTCAAATTTTAACCTCCAAACTACATAGAGATGTCTAAGTATACATCTTCCATTGCATCTATTAATTTAATTCTTGCTTTTAAAAATACAAGAGTGTCAGTATTGTATTCTTTTATCTGTTGTTCTTCCATATTAGATATATCTATATTTTGTTTTTTTAGCCATGCTCTTTGAGCATCTAAATTAATTTCTACAGTTGAACCTTCATCAATTAAACCATCTTTTTCTAATTCTTGAAGATATAATTGTATTGCAACAATAAGTAAACACTTATTATCATAAGTGTTTTGAGTTTTCCTATATAATTTTTACAATTATTTTTTAATATCGTTATGAATTTGATCTAGTGTATCAACCAACTTAATCTTTTTGAATATATCACCTTTTGAATCAGTAATTGTTGTAAAGGATGTAACTCCTCTAGCGATTACTATAGCTCCACTTTCTTTTATTAAAATTAGCTCTCCATTATTTATCCTTGTATTTGCTTCAGCTCTTGTTAGCTTAGGTATATTAGTAACTTCTGGTATTTCTGCATATGTTACAGATTGAGTTGATGGAGTTCCTGCAATAAAACCTGCTATTCTTGGCAGAAATTCATTTGAAGTGTATTTTTTACCTTCAACTTCAATATCAGTTGCTGTAAAGTTTATTATACCTTCATAATCCGCTGAATTACTTGCAGTAATAGCTTTAACCTTTATTTTATTATCTTCTCTCATTTTCTTAATCCACGTTTTGATTTTAGGCAAATCTTGTTCTGTCTCATCTGGCATACAAAGATAATTAAACTCACAAGTTTCAAGAAAATCTAGTGCATCATCTATTGATTCATCTGTATCTAATGTATAAACTAATACTTTATTTGGAGGATATACATTTCCCTTCATAGCCATTTTTATATAATCTAAATTAGTGGGAGAATAATTTTCTGGAATATCCTCTATTTCTTTTATCTCAACTAACCCTATATTTTTTGTATCTTTTAAAATAAGCGCTACAATACCACCAGAGCGTTTAACAAAAGTTTTTCCTGCTTGGATAAAAGAAATATTAATTTCTGGTAAACCCATTTAATCACTTCCTATCTCTAAATCTACACTTTCCATAATTTCAAATGTTTCATTTTCAAAATAGACTTCTTCAAAATAGACTTCTTCAAAATAAGATACAGTCATTAGAAAAGTTAGTTTATATCCTACAGGATCTTTTGCGATTGATGGAGATATATTCTCAATGATTAAACTTCTATCTTTAACTCTAATGTTTCTGTTAAATATTTTTTCTAATCTACTTTGTATGTCGTATAGATTTAATTTATTTTTTCTAGCCTTTTGGTAATATTCAATATCTATGAATATCTTTTTAGTATCTAAAACTTTATTTGCAATATTATTAGAAACAGGTAAAAGTTGCACAAAAAAACAAGCCTCCTCAAAGCCTTGTATATTATCCTCATTAATAAAAATATCTATATATCTAAACTCATTTTCGATTCTTTTATTAACTGCTATTATAATGTCTCTGTTTGTAAGCAACTAATCACCTACCAATCAAATAAATTTGCTTTTGCACTTGTCATATTTTCTTTTGTTCTTTCAATTCCCTTTTCAACCATAAAAGAACCAGGGACAATGCCACCATTTTTAGTTGAATGGCCATTATTTACTAAAGTAGCATAATCAACTTCATTTTTAACAATATAAGTATCATATTCTGGTTGCTTTTCTTCCCATCCCTTTTTTAACTTTTCAGTTTTTACAGGAGTTTCATCTCTTATATTTTCTGCTAGTTCTTGCCCAGTTTCTTTTGTAAACTTCTTGATTTTTCTATTAAAGTTTGATGCATTTAGACCTAAATCTAAGGCTAATGCTTCAAAGACTCCTAAATTATCTATTCCCATTATATCCTCTCCAATTCTGTAATAGGTATTTCCATATGGCTTGGATATATATTTGCCTTAGAAACCTTAAATACAGCTTCTTCTCCATGATTATAGGTTGTATTTATAGTATCACCTATTTTTATATCTACTTCTGGTCTACAAAATAACTTTCTATTTACAACTATAGATCCAATATCACCATTTACAATGGCTTCTTCTTTTCTAGAAATTGCACATGGGATATTTTCAGCTATAACAACATTACTAAAATCATTAGAACATGTTTCTTCATTCCAGCCTTTTAATTTTCTAATTATAGTCATTTTATCAAGGTATGTCATTTCTAATATATCTGCTTCAGTCATTTAATCACCCCTTAGTACATACTAACAATACAAAATGGGCTTAGAAATTTTTTATCAGTATCAGTTAAAAAAGATGATGAACTGATGCTATTTTCAGCAGTTTGTAATGTTAAAGCATTATATTCTATCTTAGTGTCACCTCTAGTTATAGCTTTTAAGCTTTTTTCTAGATTATCAAGTCCACTATTTTTCTTAAGTTCTTCAAATCTTGAAGATAATATTGATATTACTTTTTCTTCTACAAACCCTTCTAGTGCTATACTTAGTTCCTGCCTAGAACAATATTCTAAAACCATCTCACTTATTTTATTTATATAAAGGATTATTAATTTGTCATATCTATCATTTTCTATTCCTAAAACTAATTTAACATTATCAAGCATTGTACTCATCTAGTAGTTGAATTAATTCCTCTTTAGTTTTAGTTGAATATCCCTTTATATTCTTGCCTTTAGCAATTTCCATAAGCTCTGGTTTAGATAGATTAAATAAATCATTAGAGGTTGATTTAACTTTTTCTTCTTTTTTCTCAATATTCTCTTTAGTCGCTTCTTCTGAATATATTTTAAATCCTGTTGAAATCAATTTATCTCTCAATTTTCATCTTCAACAACTTTAATTATGTTATTTTTTATCAATGCAAACATTTAAAACAACTCCTTATTCTTGTGCAGCTTTAGCTTGTCTCACAGATGCTCTACAAAGTTTTAAATATTCATCCAATATCCACAAATCGTGATATTTTCTATAGTCTATTTGATAAGCATCTGCTGTTTGGTTTTGATCTGGAGTAAATATTCTTGGCTTATCAGTCTTAGATACTGCAATTGGAGCAGATGCTGGAGTTATTAACCAGTTTATATCTAAAGCCTTTGCTCCTTCAGTAAACCCACCCTCTGTTTGTCCAGATGTTTTACCATCTCTAAATACGTATTCTGTTTTCATTCTTTTTGATGGAACTTTTATTATAGGTACATTGTCTATAGACTTTACAATTCTTTTTATATCTCCATCGCCAAATTCAATATCATCAAGTTGAGATGATTGTTCTAATATGCTTGCAATTATGCTAGACATACTAATAATAAGAGGTATATCTCCAGATAAATCTTGTATTGATGCAAGTTGATTTTTCAATTCACTTAATATTGTAGTTACTGTAGCTTCGTATGAATATTTTACACGCTCATCTACTTTAGCTGTTTCAGAAAATATCTTTGAGTATCTATATGCATCTATTTCTGGTATAACATGTTGCTTTTGAAATAATCCCATTACAGAAGATGCATTTATAACGAAGTTACTTTCATTTACATCCATTGAATCTAACATAAAAGTCCTACCTCTATCCATCTCCATTTTCATTGTTTCGTACTCAAGTGTAACTGCGCCTTGCGTATATCCTTTAGATCTGTCATAATCACCTAAGCCATCCATTGTTACTTTTGGTACTTTTACCTCTCTTCCTCCATTATATATAACTTGACCAGCATTTTCTCCATCCATCCAGTAGTTGAGCCAACTGTTACCTGCATATCTAGTTCTTGTTGAAAAAGTGTTACATATTGTAATACATTAGCCATTTATAAAATCATCCTTTCTTTTTTTATACTAAAGACTATTTAGCCCTTGCTTTATTTGTTTTCTAATTTCTGATAGCGAACCTGCACTATCTTTGCCAGGTGGAACGTATGAACCATCTTTAATTCTTTCATCTACCTTTGACTGCACATATTGCTTCATTGAATTTTCAAATATCTCTATATTTGCATTTGTTTTATCATCATCATCAGATAATAGATATTCAATTAAGTTTGTAGGTATTTTCTTTTCAACTAAAATATCTTTATATTTAGAAACTTTTTCTGCGTACTGCTTTTCTTTTTTTAGTTTGTCTAGGCTTTCTCTTAATTCCCTTATTGCTTTTTGCTCTTCTGTTTCATTTGCTCCAGTTCTTTTTAGAACTTCAGCACTTATAAGTGTCTGCATATCTTTTTTCTTAAAGTTTTCAAGTGCTTCGCTGTGATATTTATTTTTTTCATTATCTATAATAGCTTTAAAGTTTGCATCATTATTAATTAATTCTCTAAACTCTTCTATTGTAAGCTTTTTATCAGATGCAGATTTGAATAAATCTGTTGATTGCAGCAATGAATCTATTTCTGCATCATCTTCTATTTCTTTTAGTAATTCCAACACTTCTTTTTTTAACATGTATAAAGTTCTCCTTTTTGAAAATTTAATTCAAACATTCTATTTTATCCATAACCTTTACTATTTTAGGAAATTGAATTGCAAAGAAGTCAATCATTTCTTCGTTTGTAGCCCAAGAACTACAACTCTTCAATCCACTTTCACTAAGAAATGCATGAATTATTTCATGCCTAGCAACTTCATTTTTATATACACTTAAATCTTTCAATGAACCTTCTTCAGAATTTATTTTCTCTATAACAATTTCCTTAACAGAGTGATCACAATATCCAGCTCTTTCCTTTAATAGCACATCTTCGCTTTCAAGTTTCTCTATCACTAGATATTCTGTTCCTAATATTTCAACTTTCATATTTCACCTCATATTTTTTAGACATAATAAAAACACCTATTAAATTAATTAATACATGTTAAACAGGTATATATTGACATCTACAGTGACAGTGTCTTGGCAAAGAGGGCCTATCTTCATTGACATAAAATATCACTCCATTATGCATAGAACAATCACTACATGTGCGAGAATCTAAATCTGCACAATACATTACTTTTATAATCCCTTGAACCTTGAAAAAATACTCATTTACTTCACTTTGACATCTGGCAACTTCATTTTCTATTAGTCTGCTGGTTTGTCCTGCACCTGTTGAATATTTATCTCTTATTGCTTTTTCTATCTTATTTACAGAAGTTTTTCCATTTAGAAAACTCTTTATTTCTTTTTTTAAGGACTCTTCTATACCTTTTTTATTCTTCCAGAGTCTATCGCTCCAATGTTTTCCATCAACCTTATTATTCACTATCTTATTTATAACTTTATTGTTTATATTACTAACATCTTTTATCTTCAGTATTACTCCTAATAAAATTATCAAATTTGAATATTTATTCTTAGATGAATCAGATAAAATAGTTTCTATATCCTTGACTTCTTCATCATAACTATTAGAATACTCATTTATAATTTTATTAAGTTTTGACCTTAGATTTTTCTTATCTTTATTATTAATATTTAAGTATTCATTAATAATATCGTGTGTTAGCAATATCTTTGCTATTTCTAATAAAAGTTTATCCCTATTTTCTCTTTGATACTTATAAAATGGTTTTGTCCTATTTTCAGCAGATTTATATATATCTTCAGTCAATTTAGTTATAATCTTTTGATTCATCTAATAAAATCTCTCCCTCTGAAACTATTTCCTGTTCTTTTTTAGCTTTTTCTATTTCAGCATGAGGATTATCAATGAAACTTAGTTGAGATAAGCCAGTTTCAGTAGATAATTTATCTCCAAGTTGGCTTAATATATTTGCTACAACTAAATCATCACGTGGTATCTTAGGGGTAAATTTAGCCTTAATATCTTTATAATCATAGTCAAAACCATATTTTTTATTAAGCCAAATGCACAATAATTTGTACCTATTAAATAAAGTATCTGCAATACTATCATTATTTTGGCTACAAATCCATTCTGTACTGATTAATCTTGCTATAACTGCTAGACTTGATGTATTACTTTGCATTTTTTCATTGTGATTTATATGAGATGTAATTTCATACATATTTTCTTTTATTGAAGATAGTGTATTTTGAACAAATGTATCATTCATATCTTTAATAAGCCACTCTATTTTTCCATCTCCATTAACTTGAAGTATTCCAAGTTCTTTCATCCTTGGCAAATCATCTTCTTTAATATTACATCCAGAAAAGGTTAAATAAGCATTTCTAAAATCACTAATTTCATTACTTATATCACTTAAATTAGTTTCATAAGCATCTTGTAACCCTTATATATCATTAAATATTGTATTTTTCCTAGTTCTTCACTTCTTTTGCAAATTGATATTGGAACATTTCCATCAAATATATTGTTTACTGTAGGACTTTCAACTTCTTTGAAATTTGAATCAAAATGATATATATATTCTTTGTCATATACATCTACATACGTGTCATCTTCGAAACCTTTGGTAAACTCTCTAATAAAGCATACTATTTCTCCATTTTCATTTTCATAATGACAGCCATCTGTTGGCTTGATTATCTTTACTTGTATTTCATCATCTTTTACATAGTAAAGTTCATAGCAAAGCCCAAATAATAGTGCATACCTCAATAAATCTGAGTCATGTTTTTACTCCAATGGCAAGTATAGTATTCTAAATCATTTATAATCTTCTCATCACCAGATCTACTTGTATAGGTAATCTTATTTGCAAGAGAATAAGCGACTTCTTCATTAATAAACTTTTTTAAGAAATTAGTGTTTATCTTATTATTAGATCTCTTGGTAACCATTTTATAGTTGCTAATAGCATCCGTTTCACCTTTATAATACTTATACATAGTATCATATTCGGATTTATTAGAGTTCCAATCGTCATATATGTCTTTTATTAAGTCTAAATCTAATTCCATTAACAACACATCCTATCCTGTAGACTCTATAAATTTTAAAACTTTTATTGGAATATCTTGCTTTGAAATATAACTTTTACTCCTTGCTCTATGAGTATATGCAAAATATCCTTTTTCATCTTTTCCTATTCCAACATTGAACTTCTTTCCTTTTTTAGTTAAAGTTTTTTGAACTTCTTCAAACTTTGATCTATTAGCCAATAAATTACCTCCCAACTAAAAACCTAATAATTTTCTATCAAAGATATTTACTGTCTCAGAAACTTTTATGTTGTTAATTCGATTAATAAATTCCGATGATATATCCGGAGCATCATCATGTAGAGATTTTTGTCCTGTAAAATCAAGTATTTGCTGTATAAATTCCTTATCTTCTTCTGCAAAAATCATTTGGCCTTTATTTAAAACAGGTATTAAAGTAGAGATTTTATCATCTTTATTTTTCTTTTGTTGCTCATTAATGATTTCTATATCTCTATAACTAAGAACATTATCATTTTTTATTTTAAACTCTAATTGGTTGGCATCTGCGCCATTAAATGTATTTTTTTCTATATAAATATGTGTTATATCTGAATACACTTTTAATAAATAAATCATATGGTCTATATATTTATCAAAATCAGTTCTAGCATTTATTTTAGCTAGTTCTGCCAATCTTCCATATAGTAAACCATTTTCTGATTCACTTCCAACAAGAAAAGCGCTATAGTCATGTTTCGACCCACCCGCAGATGCTGGATCACATAACAGCATTGTCTTTTTAAAAGTATGCGATTCAATTTCTTCTCTAGTTTCTGTTCTAACAGTTTTAAACCATTTTTCTCCTATAGAATTGACATCATTTTGCACTTCCTGCTTAAAAGATGTTGGATTTTCATAATAACTTAGAGCCATATCTAAACAATCCCAAAAACTTGGCCATAATATAGGGAATTTCATTTCTTTTTCATTTTCCCAGTAAAATTCTTTAGCATCTTCAAGATGATTTGTATTTTTAAAATCAAATAAGATCTCTTTGAACTTAAGCCATAAACCAGAATTAAATAATTCATCTACATTATCAACTAAAACTCCTTTTTCGCATTTAAACTTCCAAGTTGGTAATTTTTTTAGTCTACTATAAAAACATTCTTTGTGTTGTAAGGTTCCTAATGCTATAAAAGTTGTTCCTCTTTATAGTTTTACCATTTCTTATGACTGGTTTTGAGCAGCATATTTTACATCATCAGAAAATCTTTTAAATTTTTTCTCTCTAGCATCTTCTGTTCTAACATTTTCTTCTGACTGATAATCATCAAGTATGATAAGATCTGGACGGTTATTATTGTATTTTCTTCCTCTCATGGGTGATGAAGATGATATAGCTTCAATAAAAGTTTTATTTGTTAGCTCTAGTTGAGTACTATTACAAATGTATTTTCTATCATTATCATTTAAAAGGACACCAAATGCTTTTTTAATATACTCATTTTCAAGTAATGCATTTTTTATATCTTTTACAAATTTCTCTGCTGTAGATCCTATGTCAGAGCAAATCAAAGTATATGTCTTATGTTTATAGCAATGCGACCATACAGTTGTCGCTAAATCTCCAAATGCACTTTTACCTGTCCCTCTTGGATAAATTCTTCCTAATTGCTGTGAACCATCTCCAATTATAGATTCTTGTATATCTTCCCATAGCTCATGATGAACTTTAGCTATAGGAGCAGCAGCATTATCTTCTTTTGGTAAATATGTGTCTTGCATAAAATACATACAGAAAAATTCTAGGTTTATTTTTCCAAGTTGATAAGCGAGACCATTAACTCCCCAAAGATTGTTTGAATTGGCTTTTATAATCTCATTTGCTTCTTTTTCAGCATCTTTTATAGATGCTCCATTTCTTATAAAAGTCTTTGCTAGATAACTAAATATTAATTGTATATTTCTTTCTAGATTATCCACTCGTATTTACTTCCTCTTACTTCTTCTATTTTTTTAGGCTCAGTGAGTAATGCAATTAATAAAATAAACAATGTAAATTTTTCTCTAATAAAATCACCCTCTTTGAAATACATCTCTGGTTTTTAAATTTTGCTAGAAAATTTCTAGAACTCATTTTCCATAAAAAATAATTTTTTCAAAATAGAAGGACACCCCCTATTAATAAAAAAAATAAATATATTAAAGTATTTTGAATTATTTTCTTGCAAGAAATATTTTTTTGATTAGAATTATTAATTATCTTTCAACTATTCCTTAAATATGTATTTTCGGCATAGTTAAAAAGAACCTAGCATTTCCAATAGGTTCACATATCCTATAATAATCCACATCACTTCACTGTATGAAACTTTAATTATTAAGTCTCACTAAATTTTATTAAATTAGCTATAACTAAAGTTAAATACAATATATGATTTAATTATTAAAGTAAATATATATATAATATATGTTTTGCTTTAATTGATTTCAAACATAATTAAAACATATTCTTGCAGGATTTATTTCATATCTAATTACTTCTTGCTTGTTCTTATTCTTATCTTAGCTATAGCTGCTTCTATCTCTGTTGCATCCATACCCATGCCAACACTATTATCCTCTGCTTGTATAACTGTACTTGTAGGAGTTCCATATATACGATTTATAAGATACTGATTGGCTGCCAACATAACCCTCTTATCGCTCTTGTCACTAGCTAATTCCTTGATATTGTTGATATAACTATCTAAATCCTTTAATATCATTAAATTTCCTTGGTTTGTTAGCTCCTGTTTCCGTCTGTCCATTTCTTTCCTAACATGCTCTTTATTCATCCAATTATAGATTGTTTTCTATTTACTCCAATAATTCTGGCAGTTTCTGTTACTGTAGCACCTGTAATCAATAGAGTTACCATATTGCACTGATCTTCTGTCAACTCTTTACCTTTTTCATAGCTACTATCGATTATTTCAACTTCATTCACATCCAATTAATCACCTCTTTACTCAGCTTCTAAATAAACATTTAAATATCTACATCCCTATAAATCCCTTGAATAAATGACCTTTAATATATATTTTCAGACATTTTAATAAATCTATCCTATTCTTTGGAAATTCTATTATTGAGGCTCTTTACATTCTAATAATGTCCTGTTGAAAAACGTAACATATTAAATTTTAGATAAAATACAAGATATTTTAATTTCTTTTTCTTTTCTTTAACTTATTAGTAAATTTAGTTATTGCTTTTACTTCTTCATCCTTATCTATTCCTATATACCTTCTAGTCATTTCTATTGTCTTATGTCCTAGAATCTTTCTTATAAGTTCTAATGCATAAGTCTTATTTTCTTCTTCATCATAAATATGCCTTGCAAATGTCTTTCTTAAAGAGTGTGTTGCAACATTTTCTTTTATTCCTACCTTTTCTGCTGCTCCTTTTATTATTCTTCCTGCTTGCCTTGTTTGGATAGGCCTATTAAATTTCTTCCTCTTGCCACTTTTAAATAAAAACTCTTCTCCTGGTTTATCTTGAGTATAGTTTTCTATAGCACTCTTTATTACATCAGATAAGAAAACTTCTCTATCATAGTCTCTTTTTTCTTCTATAACTCTAATCCAGTCCTTAGACACTCTTATCTTTTTTCCTTTTTTATCTAACTTTATATCTGTTACATCTGCAACTTTAAGTGCTAATATATCTCCTATTCTAAGTCCAGTACACATTCCAAAGAGGGCTAATAAGTAATTTCTTTCGTTCCATTCCTCTAGAAAATTCAAGAGTCTAAATACATCCTCTATATCTTTTATTGGATTAACTTTTTGTCCACTATGTGCTTCCATTCATTAAAAACACTCCTTATTACCATGATAATTTTTTCTTTGCCTATCTTGCACCAATATTTTAAGTCTTCAACTACATTAGCAAAAGGATCTGTGATTATAGAGGTTATATCATTTGTACTATATTTTCTTTCTCTTGCATAAGTATTGGTCTTTATTCTAAATCCTAAGTCATTTACAGTTTCAGTTACTTTTACAACATTTTCTAACTGCAAATATAATTTAAAGACAACCAACTCAACGTGATCAGACTCATCAATTATACTTTCCTCTAAAATTTTCAGATATGAGTCTATCTTATTAATATTAGAATCATAATTTTTCTTAATCTTCTTTTTTAGTTTCAAGAGTTTTTCTTGCTTTTTCTTTATAAAATCTAAAGAACATTCTCTTCCATACATGCTATGAGTTTCTCTCATCACACTGTCATAATACTTTAAATTATCTGGTACATATGCAGCACTTGAAATTTCTTCTGTTATATCACGTTTAATCTTCAACACCTCTCTAGACAATAAAAAAGACTTAGAACGTAAATTCCAAGCCATTTTTTATTAAATATATTTTTCTCACAATACAATCTTATCATGATTAAAAGACACAAAACAGACATAAATTGGTCACAAATCGGACATTTTTTAGACACAAAACAGACATAAATCGGTTTAAAATCGTCACAAATCGGACATTTTTATAGCAATCCTTTTATCTTATCTATAATATCAAATCTCATTTGCTTACACTTACTCGCTGAAAAACCAATCATTCTGCCAACATATTCCCAAGATGTCCTGCTACTTGAAAAGTATTTATACTGTACTATCTTTTTTTCTTCTTCACTTAATATTTTCATTGCATTATCTATTTTTTCTATTATCAACTCTTTATGTCTCTTCTCTTTTTTCTTTTAAGGCAATTTTCTTTTCTTTTTCTTCAGTCTCTATTTCAATTACACTTTTAATATCATATGTCTTGCTTGTCTTTTCTTTAATTTCAACTCCACTACATCCTCTGTAGTCGTTTTTATCATCTGCATATCAATGTCTATTTTTCTATTTCCGCTTTTATTTTTTATAATTATATAACTTACCTTCTGCACTACTAAACAAATTGTCTTTTTGCTAGATTGCATTACCTCACACTCCTAATTATGTTATAATGATGTTGTGATGACGGTTTTAGAATTTTGACAAGCAGGAGCGTGAAGTAATGCTCCTTTTTTCTTTTTTGAAATATATCTTATTCTTTAGGCACTAATTGCAACTTGTAATCATCAGAACTATATAATTTATAACCTCTTACCTTCAAGTCTAATTCTAGTTGACTTAAACTTTTATAAGCACCAAATGAACCATATCCATTCTGCATATTTATAATAACATACCCACCTATTGTTTCCTTTAAAGAAAGAATCATATATAACTTATTACCACCATTAATTTCAACAATATCTCCTACTTTTAATTCTCTATTATTTTCAGTTACTTCTATCAACATATTATATTATCTCCTTACTTTAATTAATATTTTTTAGAAACTCTCCCATTTTCATTTCATCAATGTTTTCATTAATTCCTTTCATAGCACTAAGTTAACCAAAGGCACGCACAAATCCCATAGCTTATTTACATCTAAAAATTGTATTTTTGAATTAAATTCTTTTTCATCAACGCATTTTAATTTATTATTCATATTAATTAATTCATTAATCATTGAATTTTTAATTAAATTAAGTATACCATCTCCTATTTCTTTGAGATCCCATCCTCTTCCATTTAATTTCTTATTATGTATCTCTATACCTTCTGCAATATAATCTTCTAATTCTAAAATTTGAAACATTGTTAAAATAGTTTGGCAAACATCTAATCCTTCTGCAATTATATCTTTGGTCATTCCTGTATCTATAGCCTCTTTAAACTCAGTTACTTCTTCATCAATTTTTGCCAACTGATCCTCTACCTTCCAATTAGGTATACTGCTAATTAATTTCAAATCCATCTTTAATATCTCCCTTCATTCATTTATTGAAGTCCCAACCTTTTTTGAGTATGCTTATTCATGAATATTATTTCATATCTGGCCTTCTTCACTTTCAAGCCACTTTTTTCGACCCTCTAAACATCCTCCTAAGCAATCTTGAAAATCATAAGCACAACTAGTACATCCACTTCCGCCATTTGCAAGAAATTCAGCCATTTCTATTTTGCTCATATTTTTTATCTTTTCATAATTAGTCATCTTCTTATTCAAGTTACTTCTAAATAATCTGTCATAACATTTGTCACATACATCTTTTCCGATACTCATTATATTACCTTCATCATCAATTCTGAATACCTTTATGTTTAGAATTTCTGCTATTGTTTCACCACAAAAATCACACTTTATAACACAACTCATCTTTAATACCCCCTTTTACTTTCTTTAGAACTCATATCTTGATACATACATCCACAATCCTTACATTGCCACACTATTCCAATTAATGTTTCAATCTTAAATATATTACCATTACAAATTGGACACTCATTTTCCCTACCACCAATTATTTTAGTTTTCATTTTACCTCCAATAAACTTAAATCATTTATTATTTACCTAGTATATTAATTTCAGTTTTAATTTTTAAGTCTCCTATATATTGACGTTTGGCTAGTTCCAAGCACTTTACTTATTTCTTGTTGAGTATAACCTTTTTCTCTTAGACAAACTATTTTCTGTATATCTTTTATCTCACTTCTTTTTATACAAGATCTAATAACACGAACATTTTCTATATCTACATTTTCATTGCCAGCCAATCTATCTTCTATTCTTATCTCTTCTCCATAATTATCTCTATAAATACACTTTTCAAAACTATCTATATCATTTCTATAATGTTTCTTAACATATCCAGTCGTAAATCTTTTCAAATGTCCTGATATATACGAAAATGCTATTGTAGAAAATTTTCCTTTACTTTCATCAAAGCAACATGTTGTTTTATATAATCCTATATATCCTTCTTGAAATAAATCTTCTTTTAAATATGGATACCTTCTTAAAAAGGATTTGAAATATCTATTTATAATAAAATGTACAAGATTTATATTATCTTCAAATAATTTATTTTTCTCTTCTAAACTTCTCATATAATCACCATCCAATTTAAAATGGAATATCTTCATCATCTAAAACTTGAAAGCCTATTTCTTTTTCTTCATCCTTTGGCTTGTGATCAAGCGCATTAACAATTTTTGTTCTTACTTTTGTGAAAGTTTTTTTCTCTCCATCTTTTTCATATTTTTCTATCCTTATTTGGCCTTGAATTGAAACCATTCTTCCTTTTGTGAGATAATTAGCACAAAATTCTGCTGATCCTCCCATAACTTCAATTGGTATAAAATCAACTTCTCTAGTTCCATCCTTTTTTGCATAACCCCTATCAACTGCCAATGCAAAAGTAGCAACTGGAGTACCATACTCTGGTATATATCTTAATTCTGGATCTCTTGCTAATCTTCCAACTAAAACTACATTATTCATATTGCAATATCTCCTTCATTGTATTTATTTTCTCTATATTCCATTTGTTTTACAATCTCAACTGCTTCATTAAAGGCACAACCTCTTTCAATTTCTTTATTTGCAGACATAATTGCATTAGCAATTTTGTCTGTAAATTCTGCTCTTTCTAAAATGTTCATATGAGAAATACTTTTCATTTAACTCCCTCCTTGTTTTACTAAGAGGACTTATAATAAGTCCTCTTAGATTTTCAATTAAGCAATTATATTTACATTTTAAAATCTTTTAATTCTTCTTGCAAGTTTTTAATATTTAACATTGCTTGATTTTTCCATGCTCCACCATCTGCTTCATATAATCCTGCTGCTGGTCCAGTACTCATTCTGAAAATAAATTCACTTTCTGGTTGCTCTACTTCTTGGAAAGTACGATAAGGAATTAATTTTACTCTGTTTGGAACTATTGCTTCTGATACACTAGCGACACCTGTTTTTATTGTTACAGATTGAGAAACCCCATCATCTCCAACATTTTTTACTGTAGATTCTTGGATATTTCCTGCAATTTTTAAAAGTGTATCTCTATCATTATTTTTTATAAATGCTGATTGTAGCATTATATTAAAAGTGTCTAAATCTAAAGGTCTGTCAAATCTTTTATCTGGAAGTAGTGCTACACATTCAATATAAGTTTCTCTATCTCTATTTTTTCTCAAAGCAGATTTTAAAAGCACTTTTCTTGGAGTTAAGACTTGTATTAATAACAACTCATCTTCTTCATGATCTATGCCACTTTTATATAATCTACTAAACCACTCAATGTAGTTATTTCTAATTCATTAGCTT
>VOFL01000079.1_pt1 | contig 69073 bp, 70 predicted proteins | sample 5384111 | NCBI WGS metagenome assembly VOFL01 (sample SAMN12384731, study PRJNA508395) | synthetic metagenome | isolation source: mock microbial community "Gut Microbiome Whole cell Mix" consisting of 8.3%...
CTCACTTCCGATTATTTTTGTTGTAAATGGGATACCCATTGTCTTTATGCCATTGTTGTAACGCTGTAGTTGTTATATGGAACTCTTCCGCTATCTCTTTAAACTGTAAGCCCATTCTTTAATAGGCTTCAAATCTTTCCTTGCTAATATGAGAAGAAAATTGTCTGGTGCTTGCTGTTTCTATCTTTTTGCAAGTTCTTGTATTCGTTTAAAACGCTCGGTATCTTCATTCCTATACCAGTCTGCGTCTTCATTCATCAATGCCAACATCTCTTTACGCCAAATACTTTGCTCTTTTTGTCATACCCTCTCACCTCAAATTAATAGTAACAAAGCCTTCATTATTAAAAAATACTATCCTTGGAACCCTTAGAAAACACTCCTATGTCTTCATGTTCACTTTCCTCCTATTGGTTTTATGGTAAATATCCTCGTTTTACTTGATCCTTTTGTTTGCTAGCTTTTAGCAATTTTTCTACAGATTTTACTGATCGCAGGGTTTGTAGCGTTAGCAACCCCAAACTCTAAAAAAGTATCTGGCTCCCTTTAAAACAAAAGATCATCGCACGAAATCTTTTTAGTTACTGTGTCACACCCATAATCACGTACCGCCTTTATTCTGACCGTACTCTTTAGGTAGTTTATCCTTACCTAGACCTTTAAAGACACGCTGATTGACTAGATAAGTCCTGTAGTATTCATTTTTTAAGGATCTCCCAAATTCTGCAAAAAAGTTGACGTGTAGCCAGTTTGCACCTTCGTGTCCGTGTGCTTTTCTGCATCCTTTTTCGATAGCTAACCTAGCTATTGGTAAATTGCACATGTTAGTTAAAACTAACAAACAAAAAGACCAAGTATAAAAAACCAAATTCACTACTTATAGCTTCTCATTTTCTTGCACCATTCCCTAAATTCATTTTCTTCAAAAACCTTATAGTTGAACGGTGCATTAAGTAACATCTTTTGTCGTTTAACCATTTTTTTGAACGCTCTACATTCAAGTTTTAACGGAAGTTCCGAGCAGCCACGATAACCGACCACTTTTCCATCAAAATAAATCAGTTTTACTTGTCGAAAGAAACGTTCCATGTCTTGCTCCGTTTCAAAACTCACAGGATTGATCAACAGATTTCTTCCTGAAAAATCATATACGATACGTTCTGTTGTGCCGTTATACAATTTAAACCTTTGTCGATTAAACAAGGTCAGTTGACACGTAATACGGTGCAAATCTGTTGCTTTCAGTTCAATCATTGATTCACCTACTTTCTGAACCAAGTAGAAAAAGAGCCATGCAACACGTTGTTTGCACGGCTCTTACGAGTAGTTCCAGTACAAACAATGCGTGAAAGCATTGAATTATTCCACAAGCGGGCCATTTTTAGAAAATGAGAATGCTTGCTACTTGGTTTTTTTATTTTTTCAACAAGTTAACAGACAACAAAAAAGCGGGGAACATATACATGAACTGTATACATTCCCCGCTGTCCCAACATTTATACAACTAATTAAAACAATTCATTGTAAAAAACTTTACCTAGGCCAATAAAGGAGTTTAAAAAGCCTAGAATTTTACATTAAAATTGTTATACTATACGTTGTAACTAATGTTGCAACAAACGAGAACCGAGTATAGTTCATGCTGTATCATGAATTGTTTAACTGTCCTCTAGGATTCCCGTCCTATGACAGTCGGTTCTTATTTTGTTGTCTGCTAACCTCTTAATTCACTATTTCTATTCTAAGCCGATAAAATTAGGGTTAGCGAAATCAATACAGGTACATAATACTTAATTTTCAAAATACTTTTCTTGATCATATTTATGCCCCCTTTAACTATAATTCAATTATACTATTAAAAAATAAATATATCAACCGTTTTTATGCAAAAATATAAAATTTCATAGTTTTAATTTATTTTAACGCAAAAACGATTATATACAAACCGTAAAAACCTTATTTTGACCATGGAGCTTTATTTCCTGCCTGTTTTTGGTTCTATTTCAACCCAAATTAAAGGAGTGTATTATTTTGGACTACAAAGAACTTTTAGAAGTTTTACGCAAAGATTTAAATTTTAAAAAAGTAGACCTTTATCAAGAAAAGTCTAACAAAACTAGATACAGAGAGATAGAACTAGGGGAAAAAAGTCCTACCATTGAAGAATTAATTTCTTTTACAGATACTTTAGGTATAAGATTATCTGAATTTCTGTATCGGGGTGACATTACACCTCTAGCAGCATCTTACTATGGTAAAAGAAAAATTGAGGTTGCTTCTTTAATTAATAACTTCCCTGAATTAGAGAAACAATTTCCTGAAATATACAAAGATCGCTTTAAGAACCTACAGTGTTACACTTTATTTACCTTATGCTTAATAATCTCTAAATCTTTAAATAATTCCTTGTATACTTTTAAAAACAAAGATATTAGAGAACTTAAAAATTTTTACAAAAATAGAGAAGTAATATTAGGTGCTGACTATGCTATACTAAGTCATCTTTACATGGCAGTTCCAGAATATTCGAATGAACTTGATTTTCTAACGGAAAACTCTTTCCCATTAACCAATCTTATGGAGATATCCATGACCATGCAGTTCAGTTATGTATCAAGAATGCGGTTACTGTCTTTCTTGAAAAAAAGGATTTTGAAAAAGCTGATTACTTCCTTGAACAATTTGATATTGTTCGAAAAGTCCCTTCTTTTATTTTAGATGGTACTATTAATTTAGAAATGATTTATTTAAAACATCTCAGAAATTTCTTGAAAAAACGAAATATGGAGGAATATTTGAAAGCTGTAAACATCGTAAATTTATTCTCTCAATTAGGTGAAAATGATACTTATAAAGAGTTAGTTAAAGAAGTAACAGAAATAGCTAGAAAAGAAAATTTTGAAGTTCCCTCTTCTTTAAATATAATTGCTGATACTTTTGAAGGTGTTGGCTATTTAAAATCTGACAAATAAAAAAACCTCTTTTAAGAGAGGTTTTTTATTTTATCTCCATGGTTTTATAATCATACTTAGCACCAATAGAGTGTACTTTCATTTCAGAAATTTTTTGATTTCTTAATTTAGCATTTCCAATTTGAAGTAACGGTATTACACCCGCATCTTCTAAAATTAATTTCTCGGCGTCCTTCAATTCTTGCAATCTTTTTGAAGAATTATTTTTCAACAATTTATCATACTCTTCGTTTGCATACCCACCATGATTTAATGAACTTTTACTCTCAAAATTTGCTAAAAAACTAACTGGATCGGCAAAGTCTGCTTGCCAACCACTCAATGCAATCATAAAGTTCCCAGAATTTAATCGTTCAGTTTGTAACGTGGCAGGTACTGCAGTAACTGAAACTTTAAGTCCATCCAAAGTATCTTGCAATTCATTTTGAAGATATTCACCTAGTTTTTTTGATAAATCTTCTTCATTGACCATAATATCGATAGATAAATCAGTACCTTTTAATTCTTTTTTAGCTTTTTCCCAGCTGTCTTTAGCTTTACTCTTATCCAAAAACACTAAACTTGAATTAGTAAAATCTTTTCCTGTTTTTGGATTATATACTAGTTTACTCGGTACTACACCTTTAGCTGGTATACTTCCATTTGTTAATATCTTGTTTGATATAGCCTCACGATCAATCGCAAAATTAATCGCTTGTCGAGCATGTTTATTTGAAGTTATACTTTTTTTATTTCGTTGATTTACCTCTAAAAACATAGTTGTAGCAGATAATTCTCGTATGAAATCTTTGTTATTTTCTAATTGCTTACTATATTCCCCAGCTACAGGCGCATCGTCTAGTTGACCATCATTATAGAGATTAATACCTGTATTAATGTCTTTTACAACTTGAAATTTGATTTTTTCCATGGCGACATGCTTCTTATCCCAGTATTTTGGATTTTTAGCAATCGTCCATTTATCTGAAATACCAACACCGTTTAAATCAGTTAATGTAAATGCTCCATTCGTTACAATGTTTTCTTTTGTTGTTCCATATTCTTTACCGTACTCTTTTACTGCGTTTTGTTGGACTGGAAAATAAGCAGTCAATGCTAGCAAATCTGTAAAATAAGGTGTAGGTTCTTCTAATTCGATTTCTATTGTTTTGTTTCCTTAGATTTTACACCAAGTGTTTTTTTGTTGCTTTCCGATACTAATCTCTTTTGCATTTTTATAGCAGCAAACAGTTCTACGTTTGGCGAGGCAGTTTTAGGATCAAGAACTCTTTGCCATGCCGTTACAAAATCATCAGCAGTAATATCTGTTCCATCGGCCCATTTTGCACCGTCTCGAATCACAATTGTATATGTTTTACCACCATTGGATATTTTTGGTTGCCCAGCTGCAATTGCTGGTTGTGGTTGATTTTTTTCATCTAATCGGTACAACCCTTCCATTACGTTGGCCAACAATGTAACACTTGTTTGATCCACTGCTGTTGCTGGATCTAAACTTTGAACTGGTGTACCTGCCGATAAAGTTGCTATTTGTTCTACCTTAGTTTCATTTGTTTTTTTTGAATCTTCTGTTGATTTATTTACTCCACAACTTGCAAATACTAACAACACAAATACTAAAACACCAACTTTTTTAAGCTACCCACTTAACTCACTCCTTTAAAATAAATTTTTAACTATTCCTAACCCACCAATAATATTACCTAAAAGCCCTCCAAGACTTGATAAGAAAAATACTAAAACACTCTTAAAACACGATTTTTGTATATTGTTTTAATAGATTGAAGATCTAAATCCATCGTTTGAAAATCTTTTACTTTTGGTTTTCTAACAGTAGCTTCCACTATTGCTGAAAATACTCCAACAGAAACCATTGGAAGTAAAGTAGCTAAAGGAGCAAATATTAAGGACGTTAGAACAGTTAAAGGGTGTCCTAAAGCAAATACTGTAAACAATGCAGCTAATCCACCATTCCATAAAAGCCAACGTAACAATTGCTCTATTCCCACTTGTGTCCCTTGGTAAAAGGATACTCCTAGAAGAATAAGTAATATACCTGGTATAATCCATTCAAGCAACTTACTTCCAAATTTTTTGGGTGGAATAATCTCTAATTTTTGTAAATCGGATTTTTGATTATTCTTTAATCTGTCAGAAACCCCTTTTAAATGAGCTTTCCCTAAAACAGCAACAGTCTTTCCATTCGCTGTATTTTGAATTTTTGTTGCTAAATAATCGTCTCTTTCAGTTACGAAAACTTCCCACAAATTAGGATAGGACTCCTTCAATTCTTCAAAAACAGGTTCAAAATTTTCAGATTCTAGCAGATTTTGAACCTCTTCTTCAGTTTCTTCCGCACCCTCAAATATTTTTCCAAAAGCATATGGTAATTTCACTTTTTCACGAAAATTTAACATCCTCCATGCTCTTTTAAAAGTAAGAGAAGAATCTCTATCAATTAGATAAAACTTTATGTTTAATTTTTTTGACTCATCAACAGCCACTACAAATTCTTTTCCTACAAGGCTATTCATATCTTGAGAAACTTTTTTTTGAAATAATTTGTAAATTACACCAAAAATAAAAACTGGAAATTGCTTATTCTTTATTATTTTAACTATATCAGTATCATCCCATTCGTCTGGATGTATGTTTTTTTTGTATCTTTTTTGATCCCATTCAATACAAATAGTGTCAGGATTTTCTTCCTGAATTGTTTTTCTGACCAAATCAGCACTTTCAGCTGAGATATGACTGGTCCCAATTAAAATAATTTCAGATCCTTTATAAAACAACCTTACAATATCTTCCTCCATAAAAAAACTCCTATCTATAGTATTCTCAAAACTTTCAAAAAAAATGAACAAATACAAAAAACTTTTTAATACAATTCACGATATTAGCTATCATATTTTCAATTTTATCAAACAAACTTTAAAAGTGATACAAAATGAAGTATGAAATTTATCTAAATAAATCAGTTTATTACTTATTTTCAACCCAATTATGCAAGGTGATTTCAGAACCTTTCGAATTATTCCCTTTATTTATATTTTCTTTTTCTAACGCACATTCAACAAATAAATTATAAAACGACTTGTAGAATAGGCCTTTTGGACTTTTTACAGTAGAATCTGTCTTGATTTTATGCATCACACGACGCAAACATTTGTCTATTTCTTCTTGATAATCTTCACCAATTAGAACGATATTGTATTCTTTTTCTACTTTAGTTTTAGCACGAATAATTGTTCCAACCATTTCATGGGCTTCTTGAATAGTATCAGAAAAGGCAGCAATAAATTTTAAGCTATCTTTGCTAAGAAATGTATGCTCTTGAACTTCTGAAAATTGATCGAGCAATAATTGTTGTTGCAATCGTTCTTTTTCAGTATCTATTGTATCTATTGTATCTAAAGAATTAGTTAGATATAGATTGGGTTGGTTTTTCCCACTTTCGAACAAAGTACTGGTATTATTGATTCTTCTGGACGTTGGTTTTTCCCACTTTCGAAAGAAACGCCGATTTTATCATGTTTATCCGAAGGCTGGTTTTTCCCACTTTCGGGAAACTCATTTGTATAGCTAGCATTACTGATGGCGTAAACATCTGTTGCTGAAACTTCCAGCTTACCTAAATACAATCTGTTTGGATAGTTTTGAATTCACCAGTAGAGAGTTTTTTCGGTGGCATACGTTTTTCATAAAGAAAATTTTTGTCTTTTAATTCTTTTTTATTTTTGCAATTTTATTTTCTTTACACCCTAAAATATCCATCAGTTCATTTCGTGTAAAGATAAAATATATATGCCCATCTTGATCAATCCAATTATTTTGTATTGAATATTCACATCGGTCTTGCAACATTGCGTAAGCTATTTTACTATCATTAGACATAGTTTTATAAAATTCTGATGTAAAAAGTACTTTAGGTAATTGGTAATACAAATTTCTATAGGTTTCATTAGCTGAAATAAATTGAAAATCGTTCATAGCTTTACCTCTCTGTTTTTGTTAGTTTATAGTTTAACCTACTTTTATTTCCCTTGCAAATACTGATATAACAGTATTTGCCTGCTTTCTTATTATATCACGATATTGCGATATAACGCAATTGTAATATTGGAATATCGTGATATTACAATATTTAAAAGATTATTATTGATACAACAGCGTTTGTAGAAAAAAAACAACAACAATATTATGATATTGTTGTTGTCTAATATTGTAATATTGTGATTCCACAATATTATCAAATTTTATTTTGTTTTTTTGCCATTTCATATCCTTTAATTAAATACTCTTCAGGAATAGATTTCAAAAGCGTTTCTTCAATAACATCAGGTTTACTTTTTTCTGGTTCGCCAATTGAAGTCCAGTATTTTAAAGCATTTGCAAGGATTGGATTGATCCGAATACTATCAGCATTTCTTTTGCTGTTACCTTGTTGTTTAATCAATTTTTCTATGTTTTTTTATTCATAACAATGTGTTCATGTGTAGTTTTTAATTTTTTCATTAGAAGTAGTTGCTTTAGTTGGATTGGTGTCTTCTTTTCCTGCACCCAAAAGTCGTTCTGCGGCTGATTTTCCTCTATTATTACTCATTCAAATCTCCTACCTTCTCTAAAAATTCTTTTGTAAACTGGATATAATCGTCTTCAGCGGTCGAAGTCTTATTAAAGCTAATCAAGTCGGAACCTGCTGCTTGGGCTTCATCAACAGTGATAGTTCGTCTAATGTAAGTATCAAATATGTTTACGTGGAGGGCATCAGAAATTTGATTTGCTGTTTTATTCATTTCTTTTGAAATGTTAAATCTTTCATTATATTTTGTGAAAAGAACACCTCGTATGATTAAGCTCTCATTTGTGTATTCTTTAACAGTCTCGATTGTTTCGTTCAATTTAACTAATCCTTTTAGTGAAAAATATGCGGCTTCTACAGGAATAATAATTTCATCAGAGACAGTGAACGCATTTACTGTTAATATACCCAAACTTGGTGGGCAATCAATAATAATATAATCATAGTTTTCTTCAATTGGTTGAAGAACTCTTTTAAGTCTATGTTCACTTCCAACTTGTGTAAATTCACGTTCTGCTGAAGAAAGAGCAATATCAGCAGGAATTACATCGATTCCTTTGTAATTTAGAATGGCTTCAGTAATCGAAGCCTCATCTTTTAATACTTCATATATTGTTGGAACATTCGTGCCATCAATGTCGAATCCAAAATTATCAGTGGCATTTCCCTGGGGGTCCATGTCAATTACAAGTACGCTTTTGTTAAAAGTAAAATGCAATGCCGCTCCAAGGTTAATGCTAGTCGTTGTCTTTGAAACACCGCCTTTTTGGTTTGCAACTGAAATTATTCGTGCCATAATAATGTCCTCCTTGTGATGTTATGTCATTATTATATCACAATATCGCAATATTGCAATATCATAATTTATTAATATTACAATATTATTCAATCGTGGAGTCATACTATTGCGATTTATTAATATTACGATATTACAATTGCATAGTATTGTTACTTCGCGATATAGTGAAATTGTAGCAACGTGATATTGTAATAATACAATATTATTATAGTTTGACTATACGATGTTACAATAGTGTGATATTACAATATCATTCTTCGTCTATAATTTTTTTAGTTCGTCTGTGGCGTTCTAAGTGCAGCAAATAATCGTCTTGCAGTTTTAGAAGGTCTGAATATACCTGATCCATAGTCTTGCTGGCCGACAAAGAGAGAGAATAAATAAATGAAATAGGAAGTGTTTCAATTTTTTTGTTGCGAGTAATCCAAGAAGAGACAGTTCCTTGAGAGAAAGCATGTAATTCACAAAATTCTTCTACAGTAATCCCTAGTTGCTTGATAATGTATGCGTTGATAGGGTGTGGATATACAAAGGTTTTTCTAGGCATGGTGGGTAAGCTTCCTTTCTTAGGTTATTAATGCGTTTGCAGTAATATTGTACTAAAAACATGCAATAAGGGAAGGGCGTACCTGCTTCTTTTTTGTTGACCTTCTTTAATAATGTGTTATACTAATAATGCGGAAGACATAAGTTCGATATGAACAGCACAATAGCCCAAACCTGTGACGAGGTTTGGGCTATTTTTTTCGTCTTGCGGATAGACGTGTGGGCTAGGACAACTTGCATGGTTATCTGCTAATCATCTAACCAATGGTCAACTAGTAAGATTACTAGACCCACAAAAAGTGGGGCAATAACCAAAGACATAAGTTCGTACATAAACAGCACCCCCAATCGGAGGCAAGTTGCCGAAATAATTATAACATAAATTCGAATATACCTATACAGTAGTAAACCTTCAGTGTTTTACTTCAACTTTTAGCTCTCTTTTTAGTACGTATACTCGTTTACATAACGAACATTTGTACTTACCTGAATCACTTGACACTCTGCTCGCAAGACACCCACACGCACACTGTACGTATGCAACGCCACTTATTTTATTGTTGTCTTTAATCACTGCACCCTGGTAGTTAAATTTCTTCATAAAATTCTCCATCATCGTAATAATCTTTCATAAAAGCATCGATTGATTCTTGTTCTTCATCTGATAATTCTGGAAGTACGACGTCTGCGAAAGGATTTTCCAATGTATCTACAGCAGACCACTTCAAAAAGTTATGAATTTTAATATAGCGTATGTCATAAAAATCAATTTGAAAATCTCCAATTAAAACAACATCAAATTCAGCCATGCCACGAAAAACTCCGAAAACATGAGGTTTTACACGACCATATTCGTCTAACGAATTTAATTGAATTTCTAGCACTTTATTTTGTTTAATTGAGCTACTTAGCAAGTGTTCTATTTGAGCCTGTGACTGTTGAGGTAAACGTTCAACTTCTCTTGAATGATAATCATTTGTCTCTTTGATTGCTTCCGTTAACTCACCTAGAGGAAATGCAGTTGGCCATTTCAACTGAAATGGGCGATCTATATAATCATTATAAGGTGTAAATTCTTTTTTAGTTTTTTTCATTGGTTTATCCTCCAAGACCAGTGTTGCCACCAGCGTGACCACCAACTAATCCGGCTCGATTCACAGCTGTTGCTCCATCTAAAAGAGAAGAAGCGTGAATCAAGGCTTTGAAGCCAAATTTTCGACGTATTTTATCGATCAAAAAATCTAATTGGGTATTAATAATTTGTTCTTCAGGAGGGGAGAAGAGATCCAATTGAAGTGTGGTATCCCAAACCAGCTTTCCAAAGGAGACTCCTAAATTTCGAATATCCATACCAGGAACATAGTTTTCTCGAAAAAGCTTCAATACATGTTCGGTTAACACTTTTGTGTTGTTGCTACGAGCGATTTTAAGCTGTTTTCGCCAACCAGACCTGCCCAGTCCATCAACTTGTCCTTTAGAATAACCAACAAAAATTGAAACACACTCAGTTTGACAGTTTGAATTTCTCAACCTGGTTGCTACTTGGTCTGAAAGTTCCTTCAGCACTAATTCAATTTGATCTCTTCTTGCGTAATCTCTAGGTAATACTTGACTATTTCCAAAAGACTTTTCTTTAGCAACTTGTCTTTTTTCTCCTAAAAAACTTCGATCAATCCCCCAAGAATGAGCGTACAGCTGTAAACCCATGACACCAAAACGTTGTTTTAAAATGTACGGATCTGCATGTGCTAAATCATAAATCGACTCAATTCCTGACATCTTTAAACGAGCTGCCATACGCTTGCCAATCCCGCAAAATTCAGTGATAGGGGAGATCGTCCAAACTTTTTCTTCTACGTTTTCGTATCGCCATTCTGCAACAAAACCTGGTGTATTTTTTGCTTCGTTATCTAGGGCCAGCTTGGCTAACAATGGGTTATCTCCAATGCCAATCGTGACGTATAGCCCCATATGGTTATAAATGACACGTTGAATAATTTTGGCCAATCGATAAGCAGTATCACAATTAAAATACTTCAGAGAAGCAGTTATATCAATGAAGCTTTCATCCACACTAAAAACAGAATGGTCTTCATCTGCCACAAACCGTTTGAGTAGATTATTAATTTCACTATTTCTCTTCATATATAAATTCATTCTTGGTGGAACAATAAGCAGTTCTGGGTGATCAGGCACTTCATCTTTACGAGTCACATTAGAAATTCCCAGGACTTTTTTTGCCATTGGCGAAGCAGCAAGCACTAATCCGCCTGCATTATCCGCACCACTCATTACTATAAGCATTGTTTTGAGGGGATCTAAGCCACGTTCTACACATTCTACGCTCGCGTAAAAGGATTTTACATCGATACATAAAACATCTCTCCGGGGTTCTTTGGAATAATCAAATTTCATGCAAAAAACCGTCCTTTCGAGTTACATTATACGAACTAACGTTCTGTTTTGCAACAACAAAATTTCAGTTTTCCGAATTATTTTGAATTTAAAGTAGCTCAGAAATCTACAGTCATTTTTCTTTAAGTTTGTTTTTAACGCTCAAGTAAATAATTGTAATTAATACTATTATTTTTAGAAAGTTCACCATGAATACTAGATTGAATGCGTATTTTAACCACTTATGGCGTACTCTAAGAATACATTAAGGTATTATACTAAAGATATTAGATTTTAAGTAACAGAAAAACCAACGTTGCTTAATTTATAAAAGCATTGTTGGCACGTTTTAAATTTTTTCTCTTTCATAAATAGTGTAACTCTTTGTAATATCCTTTTTGACTTACTCTGTTTCGAGTTGTATGAATCGTTTTCTTACATTGGTAATAATTTAAGGTTGACTCCCCATATCAATAGATCCATTTGGTATTCTCAAAAAAATGTAATCGATTCAATAACTATTGTTTTATTTTACTTACATTAACTGTTAATTGATTTCTAAATACTCATCGATAAAATACTTTGCCATATATTTAGCTCTTTCTTTGACTTCTACTTCGGTAAAGTCCCCATCTGGGTAAGTACGGCATAGCTCCTTCACTTGAGGATACTCACTACGAGTGTATATTTCAGTAAACTTCTTTTCTAAAAGTAGTCTTTCAACCTTGTTTTCATCATCATTATGTTTTTTAAGTAAATCTTGTTTAATCTTATTAGCCATATCATTATAATTTCCTTCTAAAAATACTAAATTTCCTATGTTACTACTGCATTTCGTTCCTTTTTCATCTTCAATTATGTGTTCAATTCCACCTACAACACTTTGAGTATTAAAATTATTCTCATTTAGTCTTTCAATTAGATACCTGACTAGATCCGTATCCATTGGGGAATTTGTTTTTTTTGAATAGCTTAATTCTTGTATAGCTTTTTGTATTATTTCCTGGGAATTATTAAGAATGCCCGATCTTTCACGTTTCAATTCTTCTACTATAATAGCAGGACTTTCATTAGCTTTAAATTTCAACAAATTACGAAAAATTGAACTGTATAGACTTTCTAAATCTCTTAAAACTTCGTATTGTGTTTCTTGATATCTTAGTAATAACTTATAAGTAAAAAGAGTATCTGAAATAAATGGAATACACTTTTTAAATACACTAAAGTATTTCATATTATTAGGTTTATCAGCCGATATAGCCTTATAGTATAGTGGTAATACCCACAATTTATACAAATTACTTATGCTGTCATTTGATATTTTATTTAAAAAAGTAATTTTTTTAATAGTTATTGGCCAATTGTCATTTTTAGGTAAATTATCCGTAGTTTCCAAATTATGAAGTAATTTACTTAAAAGTTCTAAATCATGAAATAGTTTGTCTAACTTTCTAGCAGAGCTGCCATCTCTGTATTTATTCTGAAACATTTCGAATAAGTTACTTTCGGAATCATAGTACTCGTCAACGTCTTCCTCATGTAGCATATACCAGCAATACTTAAAAAAATCGTGGAAGGTAATAGTTGAACTCAAAGTGATATTTAGATTTATTTTATCCCAAAGTTCTGAAGCAATATTTCTTTGTCCTGGTACCGAATAATAGTCTTTGGTTTTATAAATATAGTCATTCTTTATCAAATCAATATCTGTTAATGTTACCCCTTTAGAATTTATATTTGAATATATTTCATAAGCCGTATTTTCATCATCCAAATTTAACACAACAGTTTCAGCAAATTTTATTTGATCAAATAGTGCTTTTAAAAGCTTTACTTTTTCGAAGTTATTCCTCTTTCTTTCAAGTTTTGAATCTATTATTTCTTCTATGCTGTTATATGCTTCATAATAGCTATTGCAAGAAGTACATTCAGGAGTATTTATCTTCTGATTTGAATCAGTATTTAATATTTCTCCGAATAAATAACCCTGTTCATTTTTACTATGTGGCCAAACTGTCGGTGCAATTTCAGAACCTATTTTCGTGTATATATATCCATATAAATCATTAATGATATCCCCTGCTATTTCGTGAGTTTCAATTTTCTTAAATTTTATTCTACTGTTATTCTTAATCTCTATACATTTTCTTCTCATTATGGAAAATACTATACTTAAAGTAATCAGCCGCTGTTGTCCGTCCACAATATATTTTTCTCTACTACCTTTATAAAATATAAAACTTCCCATAAAAAAATCGCTATTTTCGTATAGTCCTTCATCAGTTATCTTTAAATGGTTAAATAAGTCATTCATTAAATCTTCTTGTTGTTTATATTTCCATGCATATGTTCTTTGAAAATTCGAAACTTTATATAATTGCTTATTTTTCTTTAGTAACTCTTCTACTGAGCATTGCTTTGCTTCAAACTTCTTTTTCATTTTACTCTATAGCCCTCTTTAATATATTATCTGTTTTACATTGGATTAGTAGTTTTAATCATTCTTATGTCTAAGAGAATTTGTTATTCCATATTTCATTCTATATCTTCTAAAAGTTCTTCTATTAATCCCTGTCTGTTGTTCTACTTCTTTATCTGTGCATCCGTCTAAAAACAATTTAAATGCTAACTGAAGACGTGGATCATTTTCTCGGTACTTTGGCTTTCCACCTTTATATTTTCCTTTTGCTTTAGCCAGTGTAATTCCCTGTTGCTGCGTTTCACGAATGTATCGACGTTCTTCTTCCGCCTGGTACTTGTACAGTTCAATAATTAGATTGTTGAGTAGACGACGTAAATTATCATCAGTTATACCTGTCAACGCAGGTAAATTCAAAACTTCTAGTGTTGCTTTTTTCAGTTGAATCAAATTCATTGTTTCAGTTAATTCCTTATTATTCCGTCCAAGTCGTTTTAATTCTGTAACAACAATAATATCATCTTCACGAATAAATTTCATCATTTCTTGAAATCCATCACGATTAGTATCTTTCCCACTTGCCTTATCAGTAAAAATTTTATCACACTGAGATAATAATTCTAACTGTCGATCTAAATTTTGATCCACACTACTTACTCGTGCATATCCAATTTTTGCCATAGAAAATTCTCCTCTAAAAAAATTACTTTATTTTAAAATTCTGTTGCTCAACTCTGTTGACCTCTTAGAAATTCAAGTATATCATGAACATACAAAAAGACCAACAGGGTATACCCTGTTGGCTCTTTTCATCAGTAACTTTATAGTAGTTATTATTGTATTTTATTTTCAGCAAATTTTTCTAATTTTTTCTTTATACTATCAGCATTTTTTGTTTGTAAATCTATATATGATACAGGCAATCCAGTATTCTTGATTTTTTCATCAAGATATGCCATATCCATCTCATTGTACATAATAATATCTGCATCAGGTATATCATTTTTAGCTATATCATAACTAATAATGGATAGATTCCATTCTGGTAGTAATTCTTTTTTTAGTTTATCTTGAAATTTTTTTGAGCTAATCCACATCATACCAGAACCACTACTTCTAATCACAACTCCATCAGTATTTACTGTATAAATCCATACTACACTTTTCATATTTATTCACTCCTTAAACTATAATAAAATCTACACAATAGCTATGCTTGAACTTATTTAATTTACTTATAAAAATTGATATGATATAGTTCGTCAAAGAAATCCTTTTCATTTTAATTATATCACAATATATTAATCTATAATATCTTTTACTCATTTTTTAATCACTTGATTAGTGGAGAGGACGGTTATTCTAATTAGAAATTTTTATTTACAATATTTTCTTACAATATCATTACAACCAGCTGGATCACTAGAGTCTCCACCTAATCGATTTAAAAGACTATGAATAGCATATGTTACTGCTTGTCCAGCACAACACGCCTTCATCAAGTTACAATCACGTTTGCTCATTCCACCAAATTGAGCATCAAGTTCATCAATTGTTACAGCATTTACTACACCATTTTCTAATAATTTTTTATTTAACATAGTATTATCTCCTTTCGTCCTCTCCACTAATCAAGTGATATAAATTATTTTTCTATTTTTGAAACGAAATTATCAAAATCTTTCAAAACAGTCCCATTTTCTGGTGTCCACTGAACAATGAATTTGGGTTTTTGCTTATTTTTTCTTTCATCATATTCGTACTTTGCTAAAGTAGGTGTATATTTAATTCCATATTTTTGTTTAAATTTTTCCCATAATTGTTTGTCTTTTCTAACTTCAATAAGATTTACATAAATAAGTTTGTCATAAACTTTATACTTATCAATTGATTTAATGAGGTTTGGATCAAATTCATTACAATCTGAACAATCTGGCCTACCAAAATATACATAGGCAGTTTTATGTTTTTTTAAGTATCCATCCAAGTTATTTGGAGTAATTGTATTTATCTTTAATGCAATTGGATCTACAGTAACTTCTAATTCCTTTGTCCTGTCTTTGAATTGAAGAAAACAAGCAATTCCTATAGAAACTGCTGTAAACCCTATAATTAACAATATAACAGTCTTTTTATTCATTCCTACTTCACTCCTTTATCAAAGATTCTTCCAGTAATTCATATGAAGATACTCCTTCTAATCGTTTATACACTTTTCCTTCTTTGATAATAATTACAGTAGGAGTCTGTGTTATATTTAATTGATCTAAAAGTAAATTACTTTCTTTATTCTTCTCTTCTATGTCTACGCCATATACTAATAAATTTTTGTCTTTAATTACCTTATTCAAGTCTTTTTTTTGTACATTACATGGTTGGCAACCTTTTTTAAAAAAATAGATATTCAAGTCTTTATTTTGAGAAATCTTGTTCTCAATACTCTCAGAATCTGTTATTTTATATTCAATCTCTTCTTTATTTAATGAATACAATTGCCAGAAAAATATTAAAACAAACAGACCTACTACTAACCCACCAATCATCTTTTTCATTTATTCTTCGCTCCTTCTATAAAAATCCCCATCATCAATACTAATTTCATAGTAACCATCGACTTCTTCTTTTCTATAAGTAAATACAATTACAGTAGAATAATATTGCTTTAACAAACTTAAACAACTTAAAAATATTTTTTCATCTAAATCATCAAGAAATTGATCCAATATTATATAGTCAGTATTTTCCATTATAGAGATTGCGAGTATCAATAATTTTTTTTCAGAAGTTGATATATTCTGGTTAAAAATAGTTTTTTTGAAGTCTAGGTCATTAATTGAAACGCCTACTTTCTCGACAAAATCTTTTATATCTTTATCAAAAAAAATATCGATAAAGTCCGTATAATTGTGTAAAAGTAAAAAGGCCATATAACAGTCCTTTTACGGTACAATGTTTTTAACGACAAAAACATACCCAGGAGGACTTTTACATGACCCAAGTACATTTTACACTGAAAAGCGAAGAGATTCAAAGCATTATTGAATATTCTGTAAAGGATGACGTTTCTAAAAATATTTTAACAACGGTATTTAATCAACTAATGGAAAATCAACGAACAGAATATATTCAAGCAAAAGAATATGAACGAACAGAAAACCGACAAAGTCAACGAAATGGCTATTATGAGCGCAGCTTTACGACACGTGTAGGCACGCTAGAATTAAAAGTACCCAGAACACGTGATGGCCATTTTTCACCCACAGTGTTTGAACGTTATCAACGAAACGAAAAAGCCCTCATGGCTTCAATGTTGGAAATGTATGTATCAGGCGTTTCAACTCGTAAAGTATCAAAAATTGTGGAAGAACTTTGTGGTAAATCCGTCTCTAAGTCCTTCGTTTCTAGCTTAACAGAACAGCTAGAACCTATGGTTAACGAGTGGCAGAATCGTTTATTATCAGAAAAAAATTATCCTTACTTAATGACCGATGTACTCTATATAAAAGTACGAGAAGAAAATCGAGTACTCTCAAAAAGCTGTCATATAGCGATTGGAATAACCAAAGATGGCGACCGTGAAATTATCGGCTTCATGATTCAAAGTGGCGAAAGCGAAGAGACCTGGACAACATTTTTTGAATACCTAAAAGAACGCGGTTTACAAGGTACGGAACTCGTTATTTCTGATGCGCACAAAGGATTAGTCTCTGCCATTAGAAAATCCTTCACCAACGTAAGTTGGCAAAGATGCCAAGTTCACTTCCTAAGAAATATCTTTACCACCATTCCTAAAAAAAATTCAAAATCTTTCAGAGAAGCTGTTAAAGGAATTTTTAAGTTCACAGATATTAACTTAGCGCGTGAGGCTAAAAATCGATTGATTCATGATTATATCGATCAACCAAAATATTCAAAAGCTTGCGCATCATTGGATGATGGATTCGAAGACGCCTTTCAATATACCGTACAAGGAAATTCCCACAATCGACTAAAGAGTACCAATCTAATTGAACGACTGAATCAAGAAGTACGCAGAAGAGAAAAGATTATTCGCATCTTCCCCAATCAAACATCAGCCAATCGCTTAATTGGAGCCGTTCTTATGGACCTACATGATGAATGGATTTATTCTTCAAGAAAATACATCAATTTTGATAAGTAGAAATGGTAAAAACATTGTATAGCATTTTACACAGGAGTCTGGACTTGACTAAAATATCTTCTCCCTTTAACCCTTTATTTATAACAAAATTATATTTTTCAGTGTTTAAATCATTTGAAAGATATACACCTGAAGTTTGATTAACTAAGTAATTATAAATAAATTTTGCATTGATACTTTTAAATGAACTATTGTTTCCAGTGACTTTTACATAATTTAGATCTAGTATTCTCTTGTAATTGCTAACTAGTTGCGGCTGCATATTAGTTAATGCGGGAGATATTGATTGGATACGATACATTTTGTACAGGTGTATTAAGCTCTTTACTATGAAAAAAATATTCAAAATTGCCATCTGAAATACAATAAAAGTTAAAACAGCACTATACGTAGTAATTCCTTTTATAATTAAAACGCTATTTATAAATAAGAAAATACTAGTAATTACTGAAAACAATATAGCTTTTAACATCTTTCCAGATTTTTTCTTATCTTCATAAATCCTCCCTACAGACGAGAAAATCTCTTTTATTAGTAAAAAAGTACCCACTAAAACTACCATTAACACTGTTTTATAATCTATGATAGCTATGCTATAGATTGAAAAAATTGATATACACAAAGACGATATCACTATTCCATAAAAACCATCACTTACGATATTTTTGTATTTCACACAGATTTTAATACTTAAGATTGATACTATACTTAGCAATGCAAAAATTAAAAGAATTGCAATAGCTAAATAGTTAGTTTGATTAAAATCTATTACAAATTTTTTTAATAGTTCTAAAACTGTAGATAGTGCAAGTAGAGCTATAAATATTAATATTATATTTAAGGAAGTTTGTATATTTTTTTTTAAAGTTTGACTATTGTTATTTACACTAAAAAATGTTATTAATGACTCTTTTTTACACATTTCAATAACTTTGATTCTAAACAGTAATATTTTTTTTATATTTGTTTTTAAATCGACTTTTCGTTTTTTTTCATCTAGAATGACTTTTCCATCTCTGGTTAGTTCAACAACACCCAGAAACAGTTCTTCTTTATTACTATTCCATAATAATATCGGCCCCTGACCATGATTTTTATCAATATCAAAATCAGAAATAATAACTTTATCTGCAACTTTTCTTAAATCATTTTCTAGTGTTTCTGAAGTTAAGTTCTTATTTAATTTATGGATCAATGTGTATAATTTATCGGAATAAATTTCTCTAACATAGCTTTCCAAGAGCATATTTGCTTTCTTTTGTAACACTATCATCACATCCAACTATTTTTGATATCGTAATTTTCCATAGTAATATAATCAATATCTTTTGTTACACGATTTGAATGATCTATTACTATAAGTTTAATTCCCCATGAGTCAAATTTAGGTAAAATTCTATCCAAATACTCTTTATCCATATTTGAGAAGCCTTCATCTACAAGTAAAATATCAGGTCTCTTTAAAATACCTCTAAACAAGGCTAGCTTTTGTTTTTGTCCAGAAGATAAGCATTTTATTGCAGCTTCTCCAGGAAAGTTTATACCTAAAGGTAGATCGTCTAATATTTTGTTTATTTCAAAATCTCTTATCAACTTATTAAATATACTATTCGGAACTTTATGTCCCAATAATAAATTATCTCTAATTGTACCTTCTAAAAATTTAGGATTGGGCTCTACAAACACTAATTTTGATCGTAGACAGTCCAAGTTGATTTTTTTTATGTCAATATTATTAATTAGAATCTGTCCCCTATAGTCATCATCTAATCTTACTAAAGACTTAATTAATGTAGATTTACCTGAACCATTTTCACCTCGTATTGAAAGATTTTTCCCTCTATAGATTTCACAGTTAACAGTGTCGAGTAATAAAGTATCTCCTTTTTTTATGGAAACACGTTTACATCTTATTGATTCTATTTTCTTGTCTAAAATTATTTCCCCGCATACATTCTCATTTTCCATATTTATTAATATAGATTCAAGCCTATGACTAGCCACCTGCATCGATTCATATTGCGCTTGAAACGACCCAAATTGATTTAGGGATGATACTACTATTCCTGATAATGAAATTAATACTGTTAAATTTCCTAAATTTATACTATTCTTTAATACTAATAAGCTGCCTATAGCTATCAATATTACTGTCCCAACAGTATTGAATAAACTTAAAAAAACATTACTATTTGTACCAAAAAATTGTAGTTTTTTATTATTAGTAATAAATTTATTTATTTTATCTAAGACTTTCTCACTAAAGTATTTATCAGCATTTAAAGCCCTAAATTCTTCTAATCCATCAATAAAAGTAATTAATTTTTTCTGAAAATCAGTATTGGATTTAGATATTGTGTACCCAAAATGATAGATTTTTGGATAAATATATGCAAAAAACAATATTACTACTGCAGAAATAACTACAAGATAAATCGCCATAACCTTACTAAAATAAAACAATGTTATTATCGAGAAAACATACATACAAAAGTTTAGAAGTACGCTTATGAAAAAGTTCATCACATCGTTACTAACTTGTAAGATATCGGAAATTCTAGATACAAATTCTCCTGAACTATTTAACTGAAAATATTTTGGATGAATAGTTAACATTTTATTTATATACTTTTTGAATAATTGTGTTTCAAAAGCAAATGTTCCTTTTATAACTAGAATATTTTTGAAATAGCTAACTACTACTTGTACTAAAGCTAATACAATAAAACCTATAGATATACTTTGAATAAGAAAAGTTTTTTCTTGCAAAGGAATATTTTTTTCAAGAATATTTATATTTTTACCTAAATTAAATGATAGATAAGTACTTAACAAACTAACAATTATAGAAAAGAACATTACTAACGAGAATATTTTTAAATTTCTTTTTATAAACTTCCCATAAAATCTTACTTTTTTGGGACTGCGATTTAAAAAAATATTTTTTGGTTTTTCTACAAATAAATAACTAATAGCTCTTTTTTCAAAATGTTTATTATTTATCCATTCTTTTTTAGTATGTGTAGGATCTGAAACAAGTATTCTTTTCTTACCAATATGCCAGATTACTACAAAATGATTAATAATTTCCTCCTCTTCAAGAAAGACAATTGCTGGCAGTGAGTTATTAATCATTTCCCTATTTTCTTTGTTTAACCTATTAATTTTAGATATATTTACTATTTCTGGGTTTGCATCTACTTTTGAAAAAAATTTTTCCATAGCTTTTAATGATATTCCTATCATTCCATAGCCAGTTTCTTCTTGGATATATCTTCTATCTATATTAATATTATAGAATTTACATATCATTTCTATGCATGCAACACCACAATCTTGTATACTATCTTGCATTACATGAGGTCTCTTAATCATGATTCATTCTCCCGATACTTATTTATTAACATTTTGTATTCATCAGGAATCTCTAATTCAGAAAAATAGTTAGCTAAATCTAATTTTAAAAAGTATTGATATGAATAATCATAAGACTTAACATCAAAAAGTAATCCTGAAATTAATAAATCATAGTGTAATAAATTACACCCTATTTGGCTATATTGGTCATATTCATTATTTTTTCTAAATTGAATTACTTCTTTTAAAAATTCAAATTGTTGTTCATACAAACTATGCTGTTTATTTAAAAATTTGTAAAAAGTAACATCAGAAGAGTTAGGTAGCATTTTTTCTAACACCTTTATACATTTACTTGCAAGTGAGCTTTTCCCATCAATTATATATTTCTTAGTAATAAGAAATAGGATTAAATGAGTATAGTTTGTAAGTAGGATATTCTCATATGATATACTTTCATCCATATTCTTTATTAAAAATGGAAGTAGAATTTTTTCAAAATCAATGTTGGCATTTATAGAAAATGAATCTCTACAATACAAGTATGCCCATCTAACATTGTCTGGTTCTTTTTCTAACATCTTAGCTAGTAGCCTTATGTTTCTTTCACACTTCTCTTTCCTAAGTATTTCTTTGTAACCGTCATGGAAAAAAGTAATCTCGCTTTCAACGTTAAAAATTGGATCTAATCCTTTGTTGTTCCTCAACTCTTCATGTATTAGACCATAATACTTAATTTTATTATTGTTTCTAAATAATCGACTTTGGCCATGTGTGATAACATTATCTAATTGATATATTGCACAACTAACTCTTAATGAATCTTTAAATTTAAACCTGTCTAACATATCTATTAAGAGCCTTAATTTGGTAAGCTCATCTGAAGATACATATTCATCTGCATCAATAATTAATATCCATTCTTTACTTGCTTTTTGTATTGAATAATTTCTCGCATCTGAAAAATCATCTTGCCAAGTATAATCAAATATTTTTACTTTTTCGCTTGCTATTTCTTTTACTATTTTTTTTGTCAAATCAATTGATCCTGTATCAATAAATATAATTTCATCTGAAAATTCATAGATACTATTAATACATTTTCTTATTGAATCCTGTTCATTCTTAGCAATAATACATACAGATACTTCTGCGTGAGTTTTTAAAGATAATTCTTTTAAATTTTTAGAGTAACTGACAGTTTCCTTTAATTCGTTGGGGAACTTTAGCCCTTTTAAAATTTGTAACCATAATTCTGTTACATCTTTATTCTCTTGGTTCGTTAAAGTATACTTATTTTTATTAAATACCTCTACATTAAACCAGTCATTAGTAATAAAATTTTCAGAATACATTATCTCTTCACCTCATTACTTTCTATTAGAGATAGTTATGCAATTTAATTTTGTGTAACACTCTGGGTTATCTGTTAAGCATAATATGTAATCTACGCTTGTAGAATACAAAAGTGATAGCTTAACTAAAATATCTACTGGTACCATTGTTGCACCACTCTCATATCTGGAATACGCAGATTGAGAACAATGTATATAGTTACTGACAAAAGATTGAGTATAATTATTTTTAATTCTCAAAAATAGCAACCTAGATTCCATAATTTTTCCCTCTCCTGTATGCTATCTTTGTTTGTTAATAACAGTCAATATATTATTCGGATTCTGCATAATTCTAAAATTTTTATTATTTATCAATCACGAGAAAATAAAATATGTCTATACCTTTATAAAAGGTAAAAATTTGTATTTCTTTATTATTTGTTTTATAATATAAGTATCCATTGAGCAAAACGCTCAAAATAGGCTGATCGAGTTAATCGATCAGCCTATTTTCTTTAGATTTATATTATTTACTAAAACTATACTGTCACGAAAAACAACATATATAATATTATGTTGTTTTATTCAAACTATAAATGATAATATATTTAAATATATAATAGAGACTGTCTCTTGGGGGAGACAGTCTCTAAGGTTATAACTTATTTTAGCCTTTCATTTCTAACAAATAATCATTCATAGAACTGAACGATCAATTCATTCAGTCTGAAAGAAAATAGTTAAATCTGAAATAGCTATTTTTATTTTACAGTATCTGCCTTGGCCTTTCAATTTCCTTGATATTACTTTTATTTCAGGATTATTTAACATAAACAAATACTTCTGAATCTTTTACATAAATGTCATGGTAATAATTAGATTTCATTAATTCACTTTCTTCTTTACTCAACGCGTTAATATCAAAGATCTCCATGTTCACGTTTAAACCAGTGTACGTTCTAAATAAAAACTGATTTGGCCAATAAAGGGCTTCATTTGGTGGAACCAGTTCTTTTAATATAGGATAATTCTTCGAACTATTGACAAATACTGGCGAATCCTTAAATAAAGACGTACTATGCACAGTCACCGTGTCACGGTTCACTAGGTCTTTTAAATCATCGGCTAATATCATACTTTGTCGTTCAAAAGATTCCTTTTGGTGGCTTAACGCACTAGCATAAACAAATGTAAAAGATAAAAGGTAAACACAGAAAAGGCAAACCGCTGTTTTTGACACATAACCTACCGCGTTTTTAGCAGTATTTGCCAAAGTAAGCATGATAATTGAAACTACAAAAAAACTAAATCCATAGCCGTACCTAGGTGAAATTAACAAAAGCTTTTCCGGAAAGATTAAAAAGACGCCGTAACTCAAAATAGAGCCTAAAAATAGAAATAATACTGCGTATAAAAAGCTTTTAACAGGCGATACTTTCGCATTAAGAACCGTACTTAAAACAAAGAAAATTACTAGAATAAAAAACAAAAGTATCCATAGTTTTGTACTCTGTTCAGTTATTTTTGACAGATACATTTGACTATTTACCAGGATTGTTTTGGGTATATCCTTAACACTCGCGATTGTTGTCATACCGCCTCGCGTTGCTATTTCAGGATTAAATTTTGTTTCAATAAGATAAAGAAACATGGCGCTTATATAGCTAATCATAGCTACAATCGCTTTTTTAAGCACAGCAATAAACGATTGATTGTCTAACAGCTGCTTCAGTGATAATGCTAACACCATCACGACATAGATCCCCGAAGACGCCTGATAAGTATTACACATCAAAAAAATGCTTAAAATAGAAACAACTAAAAATAAGACTTTATTTTTATTCCAAAATAGAAATGGAAGAACAGAAAATAAAAGGCTCAAAGACATGTAAGGACTGTCGAACCTGAAACTTAAATTTTGTAAAAACCAAGGATTAAAGCCAACCAACATGGCTGCTGTTAAAGCTAAAAGAGATAGCTTCTTATGAAAAGAGTAAACAATGATAATCCCTGTTACTGATACAATGAATCCAGAAAGAATATGCGTCCATAACCCCATATCCGTAAGGTGTCTACTCCCTTGAACTAACCAAGAACCAATTTCGCTACCCCAACGAGAATAACTTCTAGCAAAGTCCGTATTGCCATCAATTTGCCTGCCTGTGTCATCAATATAAGGAAAATTGATTATCCCTATGCTTAAAACTAACACTTGACACATTACTACACTTGTAATTAACAGATTTTTATTGGCCATAAGCCAACTTTGAAACTTATTCATTTTTTCACTCCTCAATTTTTATTAAAATACCCCCTAAGAAAACGAACACCTTTTATATTTACACTAAACGGGTCCATATAATAATCTTACAAGGTTTTCAAACTAAAAACCACGTTTTTTATCGTATAAAATATATAAGGAAAAAAAAGCAAATAATTTTTTATCTGCTTTTTTCTCTTTTTATACACATTTACTGCATAAGTCTTCTTCACTCACTTTCGATTTAAAAATATAAATTTATATGTTCAAAGACATCTCGTTTTTTGCTCGTTGTGTAGTTATCAAACCTGATAAACAACTCTTTCTTTACATTATTTTTAAAAACTTAATGGAATATCCATACTTAAACCTGACTATTTTGATTGCATCTCTGCATATTTTTTTCAGTTCAACTTTGGTAAGTTCAATGCTAAAACTCATCACTATATCAGAAACACCATTCACCATTGCTGTTTTAGTAGACCAATCGTCATTACAATAATGTCCATAAAATTGATACCGTTTATCAATGTCTGAATCAAACAAACTTATTTGCTCGTTCATCTTTTTCACTCACTTTCTTTATTCTTCGCGAAATCCGATACAAACTCTTTTTTTATCGTTTAAATTTTGTTCTTACAGCTTTTCATATTCTTTATTTAAACCCTCTTTCAGTTACATATCCTGGTATGCTCCAGATTCTGAGTGACTCATTTTTAGCCTTTTCTTGTGCTTCCTCTAATTCTAGTAGATACTTTGTGTTAGGCTCTTTGACATAAGCCACACGTGCTAATCCATCTCTCACGAGTGTTTCCTGAAGTAGCATCCCATCCACAAATATATAGCCCAATGTACGGCCATAGCGATCAGTTCTATCGCCCTTATCGTATTCAAAAGTAATTTCTGAAGCAGTAGACAAAAGCTCTTTTGTACGGTTGCTGGCTTCCAAACCAAATGGCTGTACTTTTGTTTTCGGCTTTACAGTCTCGGGTGTATCTACTAATAAAAAGCGAACCTTTTGTTCTTTTCCGTCTATTCTTAACACGGTGGTATCTCCATCAACATGACGGACAAATTCAGCTGGTATACGATTATCGTTCGAAATAGTTTGAGTAAAATTACCAGTACCATCATTCGAAATATCTTGTGCTTTTTGTTCAAGACTTGCGCATCCTGATAATAGCAAAGTGGCTGCTGTTAGCAGTAGCCACTTTTTTCCAATAAATAGTTTCATTTCCTAACTCCCTAACTTTTTTTCCGTTTTAAAGAATACTCAATTTTCTTTTTTTCTAACCTATCAAACGTTAATCCTTCAACAGCTCGTTCCCATTTTGTTTGTTGTTCTGTACGTTTCTTTGTACTGTCTGCATATATTTTTTGTAAATCTCCATTAACCATGAGTCACTCCTCCTTAAAACGGTAAGTCATGATCTGAAATCTCAATAGAACTACCTTCTAAATCTGGAAAGGGTTGTTGCGTATTGCTTTCCTGCTGCCCAACTGGTGTAGGATTAGAAGCGTTAACACCACGTTGTTGACTAACTTCTTTTGACTCTAACAATTGGAAGCTTTCTACAACCACTTCTGTCACATAAATACGTTGTCCTTGTTGATTCTCATAGTTACGTGTTTGAAGTCTACCCACAAGACCAATCAATGTTCCTTTTCGTGTATAGTTTGCTAAAGTTTCTGCAGGTTTACGCCAAATCACACACTGAATATAGTCTGCTTCACGTTCACCATTTTGATTCGTAAAATTCCGGTTAACTGCTAGTGTAAAAGCCGCAACAGCTACACCACTTGACGTATAACGTAAATCACAATCTTTTGTAAGTCTTCCTACTAAAGTCACATTATTAATCATTTAAAAAACCTCTTTCTATTATTTTTTTAGAAGTGATAGCAACTGGTACTATCACTTCTAAATATTTACTGTTTTACTAAACCACCAAACATATTTTTAAACTTGATTTCACCAAACTCTGAAAGGAACGGATCCGTTTCGTTTAAGCCGTAAGTGTATTGGTAATTCTCTACAATACTTTGATAATCCATTTCCCAGTCCTCTTCATACGGAGATATATAAAACAAGTACAACATTGTTATATCCCCCATATACTTTTGTTCAATCGCATAGTATACAAGTATATTGTTTTCTTTCTCGATAATTTCGATTGCTTTTTTTCGTTCTTCGTTGATCCAATAGTTGGCGCCTAGATATGATTTTCCCGAAAAACTAATTTTTCCTTCCTCAATAAATTGTGCAATTGTTGGTTCATGAATACCTAAAATCTTCATTCTTTTTCTTGCTTCCATTTTCATTTTTTCTAAATTCAATTGAATCCCTCGTTTCTGTTTATCTTTATAATCATTATACCATACATTGTATACAATGCATAGTATAATAATGAGGAATATTGACAAATTTTGGTTTTTTATATACTATATTTTGTATAGTATATATAGGAGGGTAATTCAATGAAAGATCTTTCTCGTGAAGAAGTTTTAACTTATTTAGAAAACAATGTGGTAGATAAACAAGGTGCTGCAAAAATTACAGGCCAATCATTAAATGCCTTCACACAATCCGTAAAATTGAATGCAATTAAGCCTTACTTTGAAATTAAACATGTAAACGGTGAACGACCTACTGTACGCTTGTATCACGTAGACGATTTAAAGGAATACGCAAAAAATAAACGAAGATAAAAGAGAACTCCCTTCTTTTATTCTCGTTTATTTTTTTATATAAAATCCTTAGTTTATTTTATGACTATTCACTGAAAAATCGTCTTTCCATTTTTCATACCTAATTACTTTGTTTAGTGTTTATTTCTATCTCGCTCCAACCGCCACCGCCGCTCGAAAGAAATGCCTTGCTAAAGCAAGGCAAAACAAAAGAAAGAACTAGCCGCTTTGCGTCTAGTTCTTTTAAGTGCATTAAAATTTCGCCTCTTTGGCTCATGCTTTTACGGACGTGTGTCCTCTCAATCGTTTTATGACCGCTCATTGTCGTATGTCCCGGTCAGTCGCTGTTTGTTACAGTATCATAGCCAGTCGAAAAGACAAGGGTATATGAACTCACTCCGTTCGCCCTTGTCTTTTCTTGGTGTCTATGATTCTTTCTCGGCACAGCAACCGACCGAAACATACTGGCGAAAATGAACAATCAAATCTAAAAACGAAAGGAGGATAGTGTCCCACGTCCTAGCATGAGCCAAAGAAGCGAACAGCTTCCCTCCCTCACGCCAGACAAAAATGGTTGCTCAAAAACAAAAAAATAAAGGAGAGAACCAATGAACAAAAAAGAAAATTTCATTAATAGCTTATCCATTAATCGTTATTTAAATAACGATTTAAAATCGCTAGATTTAGAAGAATGTTTAGATTTATTTAACACATTACGCTCTCAATGTTTTTTGATTGATGAAAATAATTTGTATTTTGATTGCATTGATTTTGAAACTGTAGAATATTATCTTCAAAAATTATTTTCAATAGAAAGTTTTTACGACTTTAGCAAAGTGTATATTGAATGTTTGTTACAAGGCGAAAATATTTTAGAAAAAGAATTTACTCTTTTTCATTCAGACGAAAAAATGACGGTAGGGCAGTTACTTCAACCTTTTGTAATTGTCGGTAACGGTATGACTTTAGGAGATTGCTTACCAATTTTAACTGCGTTAGAGGCGCAAAAAACACTGATAGAGATTACCAAAAATAATAGAATACCAGAAAGGAAGTAGTAAAAATGAACGACCCACAGCTAAAAAATCAGCTAGAGCAAGCACGTAAAGAATATCAGAAGTTAAATAAAGCCATTCTTGAAAATGATACGCCTACATTGTTACTAAACTATGGTTGTCTGAAAAATGCCAATAATCGTTTGAATCAGTTAGCATTCTTTTTAAATCACATTGAATGGAAGGACGTATAAATATGGCAGAAAAAAAGAAAAAATACTGTGTAACAATTGTTGAAACCTTAGAGGTAGCTGTTTCTGTATTTGCTGAAAGCGAAGAACAGGCACATGAATTGGTTTCTAACATGTATTACGACCAAGAAATTATCTTGACAGAAGATAATCACGAAGCAACAGAGTTTATCATTTAAAACAACGAAAGAGGAGAGCTTTTATGGGAACACGAACAGCAATTTTTAAAGAACAAGCAGACGGAACGTATCAAGGCATATATTGTCACTGGGACGGTTATATAGAGGGAGTAGGTGCTGTTTTATATGAACATTACCAAGACCCTGAAAAATTCAAAAGTTATCAATCAGAAAAAGGCCTGTCCTGTTCAGGTGTGAAAGAAAACGTACTTTACGAATACGACAATGTCGGCTGTCGGGAACTAACTTGTTGTGGTTGGCACGAGTTTTGTCTATATGTTCGACCAGAAACAGAAATGTATCTTGCACAATCATTAGAAGAAATAAGAGAACAACAATACCTCACGCTAACTGACCTTGACCGAATTGACGGTTGGACGGAACTCGTTGAAGGGAAAGTAACCTTTACACCTTATCGTGGCTCTGATAACAACGGCTATTTATATGCACAACGTCAGTCTGGAGAGTGGCTAGTAAGTACTATGAATTGCAATGGAGATATGAAAGATTTTGAACCATTATCAAAGTATTTCCACGAAAAAAAGACAAAAAAAGAAACCTTTTGCTAACGACAAAAGATTTCTAATAGGACTTTACTTGAATTACTAACCGTAGTTCAAGTATAACGTACCGACTGACCTTTGACAAGCGAAAATTTGCTCCCCTCTTACATATGTAAGAGGGGAAGCTTAAAAGAAACGAGGGAACGTTATGGACTTTCAAAATATACAAACTGTAAATGAATTAACACACGCACTCAAACAATACAAACCAACACTAGCAACGACAATTTTTGACGACATACAAGGCTATATCAGTGTCGCTTTCAGAAAAGAACACATTGAAAAAGACGGAAAAAACGTTCAGTTTTTATGTTTTTATCCTAATTATGAGGTCGCTCTTTATCCAGTCGAAACGTTATTGACTTACCTTGAAAAATTACCAGAACAAGCGATTGTTGCGATAAAAGACCCCAACGGACACTATTCATCACTGTTTCTAACGATTGACGAAACAATAGACCAAGGAAATAAATATAAGTGGCTAGTGATTAGCGACAAACTTTCTTACGAACGATTTTTCTTTACTGCCCAAGAAAGCATACAAGAAAAAGCCTTTGAGAAAATGCTAAAAGAACTAGAAACCGACCACGACAGCACACTAGAAGTTGTTCATAATTGGTTATGCCAACAAACAGACGAAGCGCTTTTTCTAGGTATTCTCAAAAAAGATAGAACGTTAAAAGGTGCTATGACTTACTGCATAGGAAAAGCCCAAGAACAAGCCAAAAACCAATCAAGCGCCATGGTGGCGGACGAAGTGGTTTTCAGTTGGATAAAAGAGTATTTCTTATTAGAGAAATTACCAGAAACCAAAGCAGTTGGTAAAGTAACGACCACAACAAAAAAGAAACCAACCAAAAAATCAGAAACAAAATCAGAAAGAAAAGAGGTGGACGAACAAATTGATTTGTTCGAGTGCGTATGAATAAAAAAACACCAAAACCATTAACCCCACCCAAAGCCTTTTTTAACTGGTGTACTGCACAAATACCCACGTATGAATGGCAAAACAAAAAGGAGACAATTCTTGCGAGTTCTCGCAAGAATTGCCCTATCATAAAAAAACGATTAACAAAATACTCACGATTATCGTTTCCAACGAAATTTTACTCCTTTGGAATCATTCTCGTTCGTGCAAAACGAATTGAAATTCAAACCCATAGTTATTGGCAGACGATTACAGATGGAATAGAAAACCTTATCTATGAGCCGTCAAACCTTGAACGGTTTTCAAACGATACCCATGTTAAAGCCCATTATGAGAACGGACATTGGCATGAGGGCTTGTTAGCAAATTATGGTTTTATGAGTAGTGCTTATACAAATACAGTATTCTATCCAAATAACTGGCAAGAAAAACTAACCACTGTATCGGAATTAAAGTACTTACAGTTACCTGAAATAGAACGTCAAGAACTAGCTCATATTTACAAATACCGAAACGAAATTGAGTTTTTACAAAAGATAGGTGCCACAACCTTAGCGAATGAAATCATTTTTGACGACTATCGCAACGTTTTTGGACTGTATTTTCATAAAGTAGATATGAGAGTAATTACTAAGAAATGGCTAAAAGCGAATAAACAAAAATTAAAAACAAGAAATCCAACCTTTCATGAATTCATGTTAGAAAAAACGTTAAAAGAGCGAAATGCGCCTATGATAAACGAAATAGAAAAGTACGTGCATTATTCGCAAATTAAGCAACTACCGAAAGAAGTGAACTTAACAAAGTTTCAAAAATGGTTTATACGAAAAGGGGAGCGTTTTGACTATTATATGGACTATTTACACATGTTAGAAGAGTTGAACACCCCACTTAATAACGATAGTGTATTGTATCCTGAAAACTTACAAGTAGCTCACGATAACGCTATGAACACGCTAAACCTTTTGAAAAGTGAGATTGAAGAAAAGCAGTATCAAGAACGGAAAAACCAAATTAAAGCGTTAGAAGCTGAAATTGACGATTTGCTTTTTCTCACACCACATTCATTACAAGAAATCATTCAAGAAGGAAGTATTCTACGCCATTGTGTGGGCAGTCAACACTATATCGAACGGCATACGCAAGGAAAAACAACGATTGTTTTTATCCGAAGAAAAGAAAAGCCAGATATGCCTTACTTCACATTAGAATATCGAAATCAACAGGTTATACAAATACAAGGAAAATGTAACCGTCAGGAAGTACCAGAAAAGATAAAACAAGCAGTCAGACAATGGCAAGAGAATTTACAGCACGCCTTATCATCATAATATAAGACAAACCTGATACTCGCTTTTAGCGAGTATCTTCTTGATTAGAAATCAAGAAAAGAGCGTTTTTTTTCAGCGCGCCAAACTCCCACCGCCACCGCCGTTAAGGCGCGCTGAAAAAAAAGAAAGGCTTCCGCCTTTCTTCTTGTAGAGAATGTGTTATAATAAACATGTAAAGAGGACGTACTAGTCATACGCCCTCATGATAGCACCGTTTAAGACGGTGACCGATAGTTAAATATTTTTACAAAAAATAACCAAACTCGGCTAAAGTTGACGGTTATTTTTTGTTGTTTTTATCACTAATTTTTAGAATTAATGTCGCAAAAGTAATCGCAAACATTAACGCTTCAAAAATAGTCAAAGCTAGTCCTTTCTAGGAGTATAGCCAAAAATCAACATAGGCAATCACCCCTTTTTCAGAGATTAGCCACCGTCATAAACCTTTACTATCTCGTATATTATACCATAAAACGCCTTGGCTTTTTTAAGTTAAGGCGTTTTAGCATAGGAGCAATTATTCAGCCCACAGTTTGCTAGGAACCTTGCTTAACCAATCAGAAAAATCTAAAAACCAGCCTCCTAATTCTTCATTCAAGGCAGCTAGATAATGAAAAAGCAGAACAAGTAATCCAAATAAAAGCCAACCAACCCAACTTGCCCATTCGATTCTAAGTTCTTCTGTTGCTAAGATCACAATTGGTGTTATTAAAAAAAGAAAAGCCAAAACTCGGGCAATAATCAATAATAAAGTGGTGGTAAATCCACTAGTAAGCAATGTTAAAATTCCAATATATCGGAAAAGTAAATGAAGAATAAAAAAAGGTAAAAATAGTATTACAGACAAAATACGTTTAAAAACTAACATAAAATTCTCCTCTCCGTTCACCAATAGATAGTTTATAGTTTGGGCTTAATGTCGGTTTGCTTCTCTGGCTCTTTTTCCTGTACGGCTTGAATTTCATGAAGCTGATTAATTTCATTTCGAGTTCGTTCCAGTTTACTCTCTAACAAAGTTTGACTGGTTTTAATTGCTTCTATTTCTCCTCGAACATCTTCATAAGAAAATTCCGCAAGCGTTGCGTCCGGTAACAATGTTTTCAATTTTTTCTGAATTAACTCTGGATCTCCCTGCAGTTCATTTTCTAATAAGAGGTTACTTAATTGGTGCAGCTCTAACATCTTCTCGTCAAGAGTCTCTAAAGTTTTTTCTGCTTCAAGAAAAGCAACTTCTAATTTTTCTTCTAATAATTTTAGTTGTCTTGTGTCCTCGATTTCATTCGCCGCTAAAAAGTTAATGGCACTAACTAATTCATCAATGGTTTGCATCACAGGTTCTCTTTTCAGTGGTGTTTGTCCATTATACAGTCGTAATTGTTTAATCAACGAAGCCCCTGTTAAGTATTTACTTTTAGTAGCATCCTTGTCGCTCATAAAATAAAAATACTCATTTCTTTTAATATAGATATTGTAATTACCGTTGGCTAATGGATCAACCTTATACCCTCCTACAAAGAGCTTTCCAGAATTGCCATAGCCATAATCGATATTTATATAATATCCTCTTTCTGTTTTGTGAGACAGTTGCCATGGTTCTATTGTAAATTGATAGTCAAAATTATTTTTTTCTTGTTCATTTTTTTCTTCGTATCTTTTGACACATTCTTCCACTGTTAGAACGTTTTTATTTTCTTTCAATCGTTCAATAATCTTTTCATAATTATATCTAGTGGGGTCACTTTTTGACAAGCTTCGACTACGAGTATTTTTTATTTGTGGTTCGTCAAGCAATCGATAGGTCGTCCACTTATTAGAAAAGTCTGCCGATAAATTCAAAGCTTCTGCTTTTTCTAGGAAGTCATTAATTGAAGAACTTTGTTCTAATAAAAAGTCTAAACGACTTTTTATTTTTTGTTTATAAATGGACTCTGTTTGCCATTTTGTATATTTTGTATGAGTTTGCTTCGGTGATTTTTCAATAATTTTTGCACCTTCCTTCGCTGCAATTTTATCCGAAATTTGTTCGAAGACTTTTTTGGTTCCTTTTTGCCAGCGAAAGGCTTTACCTGTTTTTAAGTTGGTTGAACTAAAAATAATATGATTGTGTAAATGTTCTTTATCGACATGTGTGGCGATCACAAATTCATACTCTCCACCCGTCAATTCCATCACCGTGTTGTACCCTATTTCATGTATTTTTTCTGGCGTTAAATCATCTTCTGGAGAAAAGGATTGGATTAAATGGTGTGCTAAAACGGCGTTGCCTTTTTCTAATTCTGTTAACGTTGGCGGAAGCAATCGTTCTGATTTTGGATCGAATGTGTACCCGATTTTTCGTTGAATTGCTGCTTGTAATTTTGTTAATTTAAATTCTTCATAAGGATTTGTTGGATCCACAATGCCATGCCCAGAAACTAATTTTTTCATGTACGTCTTATCGTCATTCACAATATATTGAAATAAATGTTCCAAGTGTTCAGACGGATTATCATTCGTGACTTCAGTTTTTTCTGCATTCTCAATATATGAGCAAGCATTGTTTAATTTATCAAATGTATGAATAACAAAATGTTTTGTATACACCATTTACGATTGTTCCTTTCTCTTTATTAATTTGTTTAATTCGCTCTGAACCAGCGCATTTAAACTCTGTACTTTATCGGTCAAATCTTTAATATCTTCAGACGAAATTTCATGAAACTGATTGGCCAGACGGGCCATTTGATTAATATTAATGCCAATTTTATGAATTTCGGTAGTTAGTCTGTTGAGTTCGGAATAGTCAACATGGCGAATCTCTCCTTGAATCAAAAGGTGCAAGGCAAAATTTTGAAAGTTTGGAAAGAAACTTTCTTCAATTTTTCGATTGATTAATTCATTTTCTTCTTTTGAAAAACGTATTTTTCTTTGAATAGGTCGTTTTAGCTTTTGTTTATTCTCCATAATTATTTCTTCTTTCTTTTACATAATAAGTAGTCTCCTTAGTTTGACAATTGGTTGTACCCAAGGGTAGGCTTTCTTTTTGCAAGCGGAGCAACATGGTACCATGTTGCGATATTTTGAATGACCCCTACCAAAAATACTGGTAGGAGTCGTTCAAATTTTTGGGGTTCCCCCAATCCCCATCGCTACACTTTGACATTTATTGACGTTTCGACTTACCATTTTTGACCTTTATTTTTTCTTTCTTATTGATAAGGAGCTAATAACTCATCCAGAAAGACTAAATACGCGTCATTTCCTTTCAACTTTCGTAAATAAGTAGCTGCTTCTTCGTAAGGAAATAAATCAATTTCTAATTCTTTTTCTTTAAAATCATGAATCAACGTATCCAGTTCTTTTAGCACCGTTCCTTTTGATTTTTCTTTCTTTTTCTGGTGGACTCTTGGTTGTTCACTAAGCGGGTCTGCCAAGAAAAATTGTGTCAGAATAAATTTACTTTCGTCCGTTAATTGGTCCATTTTGTTTTCTCCTTTTCTCTTATTATTTGTTTTTAAAATCGAGTGGGATTTGCTATTTGAGCAGAAATTTTTGGTTCATTTTGGTGCCTTTTTTGCTCGTTAGCTTGGGACTTTCCCACTTCAGTTTCTTTTTTCTTCGCATTCAATAAACGTTCTTCAAATTTATTTTGGGGAAGTTGAATGCCTTTTTCTATGGATAAAGCATGGTCGGCTTTTTCAATTAGCGTGCGCGCCTCTTTCGTGATCGTTTCTAACGATTGCGTAAATTCTTCTAACTTTTCTCCTTGCTTCGTCCAAGAAGAAAGATAACCAAAAGAATACGAGGACGTATCCAGCCCTAAGTGACGGGAGACAATATAGGCAACTGATTCCGCTTCAAATTCTTGTCGAGAATAAACGTCATCTCCAAATATCGCTTGCGAATCTGGGTGAAGCATGGCATGCGTCATTTCATGAAGTAAGACTTTTAAAGTCATCACTTCTCCTAAATGTTGTTGGAGGACAATTTCTTTTTTCGTTGGATCATAATACCCATTCGCACCACTTGCAATAGACGTGACAGTTACTGGAACTGGGCAAATCTCAACTAACGCATTGTAAGTTCTGGTGAATGTTTTACCGTCGCTAAGATTCTCTTCCAGATTATAAACAAGCTGTGGCAACTCTGCGCCGGTCGTTTGTTCTACATCAAAGACAGGCGTTAAAAAATAGCGCGTCTCTTTGACAATTTCTCCATTTTCATCCGTGACTTTTTTCCCATTCTTATCGACTTTATCTTTAAAATAAGGGGCATACACATACAGTGCTTTGCTGCCTTTTTTTACTTGACGATCTAACTTTTTCCACGCATTGTAACCAGCTACACGACGTATGTTTGGATTTTGTGCCAACAACAAACGAATATTTTTTGACGAATATTTATGAAATTTTGAAGCAAAATCTAAATAGTTTTTAAACGTATCACTTGTTAAATACTCTTTGATCCCGTCGTTCAAATGCTGCGATAATTTTTGATAATCTTTCTTTTTAATTATCTCTTCCAAGGTGATTTCTGGTTGGCTTTTTGCTTCATTTGTGTTTTTCAGACATTTCTTTATTCCTTTCTCTGGATCGTTTTTTTGCTTCTTGACGCTTTAATTTTGCTTCTTTTTTCTTTGTTTCATTCTTTGTTTTCTTTAAAATATCGTTCCAATCTGTTTTACTTTTTCCTTCAATTAGTTTAGGTTGGTCAAGAGTAATTGGACACCAGTTATTTGAAAATTGTTGAATAAATTTCTTCCCTGCTTCGTCATTATCTACAGCCAAAACAAGTTGGACTTTTTCCGTTGTTAGTTTCGACTTTTCTAATTGTTCAAGAACGGTTGGCTTTTCTTCCTCTTTGACATAAGAGCCAATTTCATTGGCAATAAGCGTAGATACTGCGCCCTTTTTAAGTCCATTCGCACAAAATAATACCGCATCTCCAATCGTCTCTTTTTTTAATTCGTAATAACTCATGAGATCTATAGGCGCTTCAAAAACAATGATTTTGATTGGCTTTTCTGACGTAGCTTCTGCAATTTTTGGTGGATACCCTACACGAACAGTCAACCCATAATAGCCATTTCCCCAGACACGCTTTAACCGTCCTCGTTCGCCATGTAGCTTCTTATTTTCCCAAATACCTTGTAAGGCAACGCCTTTAATTTTTTCTTCAAGACCAACGTGCTTGAAGACTATTACTGGTTCACTTTGTCCGGTCTCTTTATCTGTATACGTGGATTGTGCCATGAGGTTTTGTTCAAAAAGAAATCAATCGTTTCTCTTGATAACTTACGTTCCTGAAGCAAGTAATCAATGGTGGCATTTTGTTGTGTATGTTCTTTCATATAATAATGAAAGTTCGTCGGAGTAGGTTCTTTCAACGTTTCAATAGCCCCTGCTTCTACGGTCTGTAAATACTGCAATGCTTCAGCGTGTGTACACTCTTTTATCACTTGAACAAGCTTAATACTCCCACCACCAACTTGGCGAGAGTTCCAATAAAAAGAATTCTTCTTAGGGGTTAAAACAAAACTATCGTGCTCTGACCAGGTATAACTTTGTCCCTGTCGTACAAGTGTTATTCCTAAACTTTCTGCGACATCCACAATACTTTTTCGTTCAATTTCTTCTAACACTTTTTGTCGTTGTGCATGTGTCATTGGCATTTTCTGTTCCTCCTTTTTCTATTTTCTGAAATAAAAAACGCACGTCTTTTTAAACGTGTGTTTCTTCTTTCAGTTCACTTGTAATTTCTCCATGGTCAATAATATCTGTTGCCGAGATTTTATCCAAAATAGCTTCTTCATCAGTCATATATCGGCGCCACGTATACCACTTATCATCAGTCGGTCCTGTTGCTAGTTCATCTGCTCGGTCATGCTGAAAAGCATAGAATTTTTTATCTTTAAAAACATGCTCTTTTGATATAAAAACCAGACACTCGTCTCCTCCAATAAGCGCAACTTCACTCCTGTCAATCAAATCGCGCCCGTATTTATCTCGATTTTCGGATCCTCCACCTTGATTTCCTTTATTCATGCTATGTTTCCGAATAGATAATGTTTGTTTCCCTGCACGCGCAGACAGATACTTGGTGGTTTCTTCTTCGTCTCCACCAAGGTATAGTAAACACGCACAGCCATTTAAAATGTTTTGCCACCCATTCCGATAAAGCGTTTGTAATTGGTTCAAGGACTGTAAAACAATGGTAAACGACATTTCTCGCTTACGAAACGTGGTCAACATTTTCTCAAAGTGAGGAATTCGGCCAATATTGGCAAATTCGTCAATTAAGAAGCGGACATGTAGGAGTTCTTTTCCTTCTTCTAGTACTCGTTTTCCTAAACGTACTTGGTCTGATTTATTTCGCAACACTTCTCCGACTGTCGCAAACATCAACGCTGCAATAAAATTAAACGACGTATTAGTTTCAGGTATCGCAATAAACACCGCTGTTTTTCTTCATTCCAGGAGTCAATATCCATCGTGTCTGTACGAATCATATTGACCACTTCTTCATGGTCAAAAACAGAGTAACGTGCAGCAGCTATCCCTAGAACGCTTGCTCTCGTTTCACTCTCATACAAATTGTTAAACAAGGTCCATTGTCGGTAAGCGTAGTTGTCAGGAATGGCCTCATTTAACTCCTCAAACCATTCTTCCACTGGGCTAGGTACATTTTTATCTTTTCGTTTTAGGTGACGTAACATGTCCGCAATCATTCCTAAATGTGGCGTATAATCATTTCTGCGACCGTCAAACCATAAATACGCAATAAGAGAGCGAACCAATAAGCCTTCGGCTTTTATCCAAAAATCTTCCCCGGTCGTTTTTTCCCCTTCTTTTGTTGCTTCGGTGACAGCTTCTAAAACTCGGTCCACGTCTAATTCGGAGTGCATATACTCAAAAACATTGAACGTATCACTATTTGACAACGTGTTTAAGTCTAAGACCTTAATCTTGTACTTGCCTTTTTTCAATAAAAGTCCAATCTCTGGCAATATCCCACCGTCTGGGTCTGTTGTGATAAAGCTAGCATGTCGTTGCATAAGATTGGTTTTGATAAAAGCTAACGTTTTGGCCGCTCCAGAGTCACCTAGAATGGCGATATTCTTATTTTTTTGTAGCTTGATTGGTAAACGTTTATTAAAAAGAGAAATTTTTACATGCTTACTAACAATAATATTGTTTTCAGGAATTGGATCTTCATATTTTTTCATTTCAGCAGGTGTAGCAAAACGAGCCGAACCGTATTCTTCTCCATGACGGTAGATTCCACGATCATTATCTCGCACATACATTAATAGCCCTAAAAGAAAACCAAGTATTCCCACACTAAATCCTAATAGACTTGGTGTTATAAAAAACCGATAAAAGTTTGTTCGATATACGTTAGAATATCTTTTGTAAAGAGATAATTCGTTTTTGAAAAATAGTCTGTCCCTGGTAACAGCCAAAAGAAATTTCCTATTCCAAAGCCAATCACAAATAGAAAAATACCAAGGTAGAGATACGGTTTCAGTTCTTTTTTGTACGTCTGCATCACAGTTTCCTTCCTTTTGTGATTGCTTTTGTTTGATCGATTTTACCCACGTATTTTTTATTGGCTGCAGTGTAGGCTAACCGTTCATCAAAAGTCATGGTATTTGGCTTACGCAAAATCATTTGTGGGTTCTTCTTAATATCCGTTAATACGCGTTCTAAGGCTTTCTTTGCGAGTTCCGTATCTTTTACTCGAAAATAGAAGTTAGTCCCTTCTTTGGTTTCTTTAAACGCAAAAGGAAGCCCTTGGGCTTCCAACTGTTCTTTTAACTTATTTAAATTCACTTTTTCATGAAGTTGCGCCGAAGTCAGTGGATCCTCACGATTCATTAGCTTATACAAATTATTTTCCCCTTTTAAAGGAAGAAACTTGTCTTTTAGCGCCAATACACCATCACTGGATAAATTAAGCAGCACTTTTAATACTTTATCTAAAGTACTAGTACCTAAAACATAATAGCGGTGTACAATTTCTCTTTGTTCCACCAAAATTCTCCTCCTTTACAAAAAAAATACTAGCAACTTTTGCTAGTCTTTTTTATTTCTCTACTTTTTTGATAGGCCATAAACAACTGTAAGGGAAAGTGATAATACTTATTTCTTAGCTAGAAGAGGCTTTTTTACTAGCTGATTAAAAACTCTTTTTTATAAATGAAGTCCCTCTGGCTTCTTTGAAAATGTACTTAATTTTTGTTCTAAGTCATTGATTTCTTCCTGCTTAGTCGCAATCTCCTCGGTCAATGTGGCTAACTCGTCTTTTTTAAACTGAATCTTTTGTTCCAGAATTTTCTTCTGTGTTTCTTTATCGGCCATTTCATCTGGTTGCTCTTTTAATTCAGTGATTTCCTTTTCTTCAGTAGTAATAGTGGTTTTGTTATTTTTCTCTAACTCTACAATATCCTGTGGTTCTTTAATTTTTTCTTCTGGCTTTACCTGATTTTCTACAGCTGAAGGCAATAGCTCTACAAAAGGAATGACTTTTTTTGTATCAAACGGATCTAAAAGATCATGAAAATAAGGATTGTCTTCTAAAATTGGTAAATCTATACGCTTGCCATAAAGGATTTGGTCCTCTTGTTTTCCTTCTTTTATTTTTTCGACATAAAGCCATCCTTCTTCTTCCTTCTTAATAAGATCGTTGTTTACGCCAATCACATAACGAACAAGTGTAGCGGTAGAGTCGATCGCCTCGCCTTTAATATTTTTTGAATGAAGAAGTTCATAGCGATAGGTTGTTTTATTCCCTATAAACACTTGCTTCACCACCTGATTCTTTTTCACTCAACAACGCAGTCAATTCACTAAAAGATAAATTATTTTCTGTTAATAGAGCACTGACAATTTCCGCTTCTATTTGTTTCAATTCATTCTCTTTTTTAGCAATCGACTGTTTCAATGTATCGAGACGTTCATTGGCTTTATTAAGCTCTTTCTCCACTCGATCCTTCTTTTTTTCTAATTCACTTACTTTACTTTTCCCCACTGTTTGCACTCTCCTTTGTTGATTCTTCTGTCGTTACTACATGTGTATTATAAGAATTTGGCTCCTCTTGTAATTCATTGGTAAGTGTTACTGGTGCCATTTTATCCACTAAAAAATTAGCGCCTTGTTTTACAAAGGTTAATTTCATCGCTTCTTGATTGCTCTGATTTTTCAACGCTCCTTCATCATTATTTCGTTTGGTTCGTTGTGTATTCTTATACGTGACGTCCACAATGACTTCATTGTTTTCAGTATCAATATAGATTTTATACGTATCAAGTACTTGATTGACTACATAGCCTTTATACGCTTGATTAACAGGCTGTTTTTCTACATTCACTAATTCGTTATACATGGCGCTTGTCACCAAAGGTTCATAGCGATTTCTATTTTCACCAAGATCTTTTTTTGTATAATACGCAATCAAAAATTTTTTTACCGTACTTGTTGTTAATTCCTCTTTTTTCTCGACTTTTACTTGTTTTTCATTGGTGTTTACTTGTTTTCTTTGCCCAACACTAAGCCCAATCAAAAAAATAAGCACAATAAGCAGTAAGCTGCCACCAATAAAGCCAATTTTCTTGTATCTACTTAATTTTTCCATATTATACATTGTTCTTATTGGTTCCTTTCTTTTTAGTTTAGGCGCATAAAGTATTCGCCTGCTTCTTTTTTTAAGACACGCCAATTCATAGAATACTCACCACTGACATTCATTTCAGAAATGACAAAACTACCATCAGAGTTTACATGCTCCACATAAGCCACGTGTCCATATTGCGTACTAGAACCAGCTACACCATTTGTAAAAATAACAGCATCCCCTTTTTTAGGGGCCGATTCAAGTGTCGCTCCGGGCGTTTGACTGTAGTTATGCACCCATTGATTGGCGTTTCCCATAGTAGGGTAAATGCTTTTTCCTAACTGTGCAAAACGATTAAACACATACCAAGTACAATTCCCTGGCGCATACGCATTGCCTGGCCAGCCTTGTCCTGCTTTTGTTTCTCTGTCTGTGGGTAATGGTTGCATTTTTTCTTTATACTGCGCAAAGACCTCACTCCCAGAACCACCGATTGGTGTACCCGATCGAGAAAAGAATGTAAACCAATTTTGTGCAGCTTGAATTCGTTCTCCTAACTTGTCTCCGGGATTTCCTTCCCAAACAGTTAGATAATAAGTAGTAAGTTCTGGAATAGTTGCAGCCACCTTACTTCTTGCTACATTGTCTGCTGCTGTTCGTGAACCTGGTGCATCGCCGTCAAAAATAAAGTCCAGTTGCAATTGCAGATCGTACCATTTTTTATTTTTACCTTTGGCATAGTCTAATAACAAAGTATGCCTACGACCACCATCAGCTGTATCCGTCCACTGACCTAAACCTAGTCCTCGATGGAGAATATTTGGAAAACGTCCTCCATAAATTTGCGGTCCTCCCATAGCAAGCCAACTCGGTTCGTCCCATGAATTCCCATGCGCACCTACAGGCGGATTCAAATAATCCCCTTCTGCACGTTTTGGATTAATGCCACTTTCTACCGAAAAATTGCCTAAAATCGCGCTAATTCCCTCTTTGGTGTATCCCTTTTTTTGATAAATAATCATAAACAGCTTGCGCTCTTTTTTCGACACTTGCTCCAGGAGAAAATTCTGCACTTCCTAAAAGAGTCGTTTGCGTGTAGGTTACACGTGGAAAATAAAAGGCTGGATTTACAAAAAACCAGTCTTTCGTTTCTTTTTTATATTTTTCATATTGGAACGTAACTGTTGAATTCTTTGTATTCCCAAGAAATGTTCCTTCTTCAACATCCATACCTTTTGTTAGTCGAAGGGTATTCACACCACGAATCGTTAACCTAGCTACTTTCTCTTTTTCGATAACCAGCGTTTCTGTATCAGGCACTGAAACGATTTGGCCGTTCATTGGTGAATGAAACGGCTGATTATCTTCAATCAATACATCAATGCCTTTATATAAGGTGAGCTTCTCTTTTGATTTGTCATAGCCATAACGCTTATTGACAATTAAAGCGTCAGTTTTTACTGGAAAAGAAAGGAGATCATCCAATGTTTGGTAGCCTAACTCTTTTTTTATCTCTTGATAATGCTTTGCTTGTTCCTCTTCGATAAAATAACTCGATTTCTTATCTGTCTCTAAACTTTGCATTGTTTTCAACTGATAATCAGGTTTCTTTCCGTTTAGTGCCGTCCAAAGTTCAGATAGAATCGTTTCAAAATTCTTTGTACCAGTGGAATCCATATCTAATAATTTAAAATCATCGTACCGATAATTCATGTAGAAAAGAACATCATCGATATTGCTATAAAACAGGTTGTTATCGTCTGTATGTTGCGCATCTAATTTAGTAAAATACGTCCATGAAGCGGTTAAATCTTCCTCTTCTTGAACAATCGCTGGTTTTTGTGTACTACTTGCAACGCCACTCAATAAAAAAACAAGAAAAAGAACCAATAAAACAACCCAAGAAATTGGATTTTTTAGAATCAATGCAGCGACTTTCCCTAATGTCTTCTGACCATTAAAAAAAGAACGAATCAAGCCAATACCTTGTTCGGCTTTCTTCGCTTCTTTTGCTGCTTTAAAGCGCATAGCGCGATTCCGTAGTTGTTTCATAAGTTGTTTTTTTAACGTAAAGTCTTTTGGTGTGCGCTGAAACCCACGTCCTCTTGAAAAGTTAAATAAGCGATTCCCCAATCCGTACGTATCTTTTGCAGTTTTCACCGAAAGATTCTTAACCGTTTTTCCTGTTTTCAAAGCTGTACGCATGTTAAATTTAGCTTGTTGTGTTTTTTCATAAAGGGTCATTGCTTCATTCAGTGTATCTTCCTGCGTTAACGTGGTTCGTACTTTTTGCGTCGCTTCTCTTTTCAACCCTTCCTTGGTTTCCCTTTTCACTTGGTTAACGACACGCGTTTCATCTACTTTTTTCGTTCGTTTGTAAGCAATTTTCTGTGCTTTTTTGCGTTTCTTTTGCTCTACAAATTTCTTTTTATCCAGTAAATGGTTAATACTTAATGGTTCCTTCCCTGTTTTCAAGGTAAGTTTATGTTTTTTTAGTGATTGCTTGTAATTTTTCTTAGAAAGTTTAAACTCCTTTTTAGTCGTCTTTAATGCTTTTTTTTGCAACTTCGTCGCTTCTCTTGATTTTAAGGTCAAATTTTTTCTAAGACGCTCTTCTACTTGAGATTCAACATGTACTTTTTCTTTCCAAGTACGCTTACTTTCTACCATGTCCTCACATCCTAAGCGTCGGTATTCATAATTTCAAATAGATGTGTTTCTTTTGGAATAGGATTTTCAAACGGAACAACTACCCCACCTGCAGAAATTAGCCCCGTTCCTTGTGGGGCTCGATCATTGATATACTTCTTCAATGCAGGTGTCAGACTTAAAATTTCTACTAATCGTTGTGAATCAATTGGTTTTTGCCGTAATAAAATCAAAAATTCACTATTGGCAATCATTTTTTGCCCCGCTTTACTGTCTAATAACGTCGTAGGGTTTTGCGTGATACCTGTTGTCACGGCGCCATACTTACGAATACGCGCCCATAAATTTAAGAACCATTCTGCTTCTTCTTCCGTTGTGAAATTGACTTGTAATTCATCAAAATACAAACGTGACGTTACTTTTCCTTGTCCGGATACTACTTGTTTCCACAACTGATCTAAAATCACTTTCATGGCAAACTTTTTCAAGCGATCATCTAATTTTTTTGTATTAAAGACAATAAAGGGTGCCGTTAAGTCGATATTCGTTTGGTGCGCAAAGATATCTTGTGAACCCACACAATAGGTTTCCACTTTATTCGCTAATTCTTTGGCACCTTCATCCGTTTGTTCTTTTAAGATTCTAAACCAATCGACTAATGTTGGCTCTGTCTCTTTGTTTTCAAAGCGTTCATACGTCAACAACGTCACACGATCAACAAGTCCCGCATCCACGTCCGTATAGCTTTTTAGTAGCGATTCAAACATAGTGGATAACAAATTAGATTTTTCTTTAACTAAATCAAGTTCCTGGTCCTCTTCATCCAATAACTGCTTGTCTACCATTCCTAAAATATTCAAGTGGTTTTTCGTACCAGTTGAGATATCGAGTATTTCTGCATCCAATTCTTTCCCAATCGGTAAGTATTCACTTTCTGGATCAACAATTAAAAAGCGATCCTTCGGAAATTTTAAACGCGTTGAAAGAATTTCCCATTTGGTCGCCATTCCTTTACCAGAACCAGACGTTCCGAAAATAAGCCCACTTGGTGTAATTAAATCTTTTTTTCGGTCAATAGTAATCATGTTCTTCGTCAACTGATTCCGGCCATAAAACTGACCTGTTGGGCTTTGTAATTCCACATTGGTAAAAGGTACTTGTGTAGCAATATTTGTTGTTGTTAGATCACGCATATAACTCATTTCAACGTCTAAGTAAGGTTTTCCAATCGGTAAGATAGTATTGAGTGCTTCTTCTTTGTAATTGTCTACCGTATCAAACACAACTTGCCAGGTTGCTCCTACGTTTTTCACCGATTCAACAGCTTCTAAAAGTTCCTTTTCTGTTTCTGCAATTAGGAAAACTGAAAATAGGCCATTAAATAACTTTTGGCCATTATTTTTTATTTCATCCATTAACGCGTTCGTTGTTTCTTGGATTTCCTTTGCTTCTCCTGAAATCGCATCCTCTGAAACACCACTTCTGAAGTTTTGCTTCTGTTGCTTTTGAATGGCAACATCATTTAACGTCTTGGTTCCCTGTATTGCCTTTCTGGCTTCCATCATGTCATAAGGTCTGGCATGAATGCTAATCGCTAACTCTCTTCCTGTAGCGCATAATTCTTTGATTAACTTATCTTCTAGGTATTTTGGGTATTGTTGAATGGTTAAAACAGCTGCGTAGTTTTCTCCTAACCGAAAATAAGCTTTATTGTTTGGAAACTTGATTTTACTTGGAACAATAAACGCTTTAGACGTTAGCCCTGATACGGCAATATCTTGATAGCTTGTGCCAAAATATTGTCCGTGGCGCAAAAAATAGCTGAACAAAGACAATCGCTCTAAGCCAGTCATTGGGGTTACCTCTAATTTAATTTGGTTGGCTTCAAAACGATTGGCAAAGTTCTGCATGATTCCTTCTAACTCTTTGTTAGCTTGTTTCATGGACGAACTTTTTGTGGTGAAAATAGCATATTTTTCAATCTTAAAGTTTCGTTCGTCTTGTTCATACTGCTTCGTTATAATTTCATTGATTTCTTGACGGTAGTTATCTAAGTGATCTCCCTGATACGCCAATAAAACGTCTTCCATCAACGACTCTTCTTCTCTTTTATTAACAACCAGCAGCTGATACCGAGATTTTTTGTCTAGTGTATTTAACCCTTCTGCATACCCCATTACCGTGTTTAATTGATCTTCTTCTACAGCAATTTCGTAGTCCACTTCTCCAAGTTTATAGCATTTAGAAAACTCATCCTCTACAATGTGCATGAGCCCTTCTTCAAACTGACTCGTATAAAAAATACTCTCCTGTACGGTAGGATTTGCTTGTTGCTGTACACGTTTTTTTACTTTTTTATCTACTTTTTCAACGTTACTAGATAACGTCTGTTTCTTTGATTGTTTCTTTTTGAACAAATTCATTCTTTTGATACCTCCTTATTTTCCCAGCCTGAAAGGTTCGTTCCTCATAATAAAAGCGTAAGTAAAAAGCTCTTTTTACTTCTTTCCACTTATTCATCATTAATAAAACAGGGTACCACCCTAACGCAAACGAGGTGACTAACGCACAAACCATAAATAAAAGATCAGGCAAAAAAAATACTTCTAACAGAAGAAATATCCCTATAAAAACAAAGCAAACATACGCTTTAAATTCTCTGACTGTAATTCCCCAGATTTTTTTCTCTACTTTTGACAAATCTTTATAGAATTCTGAACTAATCGCCATTTTACATCGCTCCTACTAATCGTTTGGCAAATCCTTGTGAACCAACTAGAAGAATAATCACTGCCACATATTTTAAAATTAAATTAAAGTACGTCATAACATTAATGATGATCGCTCCAGCACCTGCCAAAATGCCACCTTCAAGAGATTCAAAGGATAGATAATCGTTTGCTGTTAATATCGGAATTAACCCAAGTAATAGAACCAACAGAACGCCTTGAAGCGCATAGGCCATGATTTGTTTCATGTACCCCATGGCAATCGAACGTAATTCATCATGAACAAAAAACGCCACAAACAACGGTGCAAGAGCTTTAATCATATACAATTGTATCCCTCGTAAGAAAATAAGAATATTTGCAATAATACTAGATAATATTAATGCAATATATGCAAATATTTGAAAGAAAAATACAATTGGTTTTGCCCACCAAGAAACTTTTTCCATTTGTGGGATCGCTTCACTTGTTCCTGTCGCTGTTACAATGGAATTAATCCATTTGGCTGCTTGAATTGTAAACCAAACAATGCCATCAATAATGTAGCCAGAACCCATAATACAGACGTACGCGATTACATACTTCAATGCAATGTTAGTTAATAGCTCGATTGTCAAACCACCGTCTTCTGATTGAAATTTCTTTTGGGTATTCGCCAATTCAATCATAAAAAGAATGCCTAAAATAGCGATTCCTAAAGGGACTAGGACTTTCGCTATTTTAGACATGGCTTCATTCGTTGTTGGATTGTATTCAGCTAAACTTTTAAATAGCTGATCGGTCGTTCCTTTTGGATTTCTCATTGCTTCCCCTCCGCTCAGTTAGCTATTTCTTGCGAGTTTTCAAACGTTAGAGGATCTATCCCTAGCTTTTCTAATTTTTTGTGATAAAATCTATGGATTTCTGCTTCCTTAACAGTGAAATCCAATAAGTTAGTCTCGCAAACCTCAAACACGCCTGTATAACTTATTTCATCATCATTGACAATGAGCTCTCCATTCTCATCAAATGAAAAGCCTCCTCGACTCTGAATAATTGCCTGTGGCGCATTTTCTTCTTCTACAACTTCCCATTCAGTTTGACCGTTGACTATCATTTCTACTAATAGCTTCATTTTTTTCCTCCTTTTAAAAACGAATAGCTCCTACCTGTGTAATAACATAGGCGACTACCCCACCAATTGCTAAAATAACAGCCCCACCAACAACTACTTTTTCTATTCCTTTATCAAGCGTACGTGGATCATCATTCGACATACCTGAACGAATTTCTTTCACGCCAAACATAATACTAACTGCTGAAACAAGTCCAATGATTCCTCCAATTAGTGTAATAATTTTTGTGACTATATCCATAGTTTTGTCTCTCCTTCAGTTTTTATATTCTAAGAAATGGCTTATTTTACCAATCTTCTTCAGTATTGCTTTCTGAAAACTCCATTTCTTCGCTTTCTTCAAATTCATCCTGAGTTAAAAAATTTGTTACCGCATGTTTAACTTTCCCTTTATACTCTTGTTCTTCAACCTGAATATAGACATCTTTACCTTTCAGAAATTCAAAAGTTTCTCGATTATAGCCAAAGTCAACGTCTGGAATCTCTACACCGTTGTCTTGGATACTGGCTAAAATATAGCGTAAATTATCTTCAGTATAATCATTCCCGAAGGTAAGAAAATAAACCCCTTTTTCGTTACTTTTTCCCAAAAGAGAGAGTAAAAACATATCATTCCCTTTTTGAGACCGTTTCTTTTGAACTTTTTCAATTACTGCCGCGTGCGTGCCTAACTCAAACTCCTTGATTTGTGACTCTCTTTTTAATGGACGTTCATATTTCATAGAATTGCCTCCTCAATTATTATTCATTAATAGTAAATTCTTTTTCTTCTGGAAGTTCTGTTACTTGATAATTATTGTTTTTCTTTTCCATAGCTACTTTCATTTGACGAATTTCAGTTTCTTCTTTAGCCACTTTCAAGGTAACAACGTACGTAAGGAGCCATTGGTTGCCTTCTTTTTTTGATTCCCAAAGAAATAACGTTCTTATTTGTTCTTTAGACCCCTTAATCTCTTTGAGTACACCTTCAGAAACATACTTTTTAACTTGCTTTTGCGTGGCTTTGTCACTCTCTTCACCAGAGTACAGACTGGATAAGAAAAACCGAGCAACAACATCAACTTGTGGTTGCTCATGCACTTGTTCTTGTAAATGTGTTAATCGTTCCTCTAACTTAGAATCATTTTGGCTCGTTGGTTTACTTTGAGAACCAAATGACGCACCTGTAAAAACACCTACTGCTAAAAATATAAGTAAAGCCACTGAGAAATAGCTATAGCGAGAAATTGTTGTAAACACAGTTGATTTTTGTTGCTTTTCTGCTTTCTTTTTTAAAGAACCTGTTGAACGGCCTATTCTCTTCGACTTATTACTCACATTTCTTTTGAACAGGTAAAGAAACGCTTCTAAATCTTCTTGTCTTACTTCTTCATTGGTTTCTACAGTCTGTACCATGTTTTGGAGGACAGTTTCCTCAACTACCGGCAAAGTCATTGTTTCTCTTAAAAAAGCTTTCTCGTCTGTCACGTTGTAATAAATCTCATACGTAATTAGAATTCGATCCGTCGATTTTTTTAAATCCGCATTGATTTTTGTTAACTGTTCAATACCTTGTACCAGGTCAATTTTTCTATTAAACCCTAATTCATTTAGTAATACATGACTTTGCTTTGTAGTAAATAAAATAAACAAGCAAAGCACCTCCTTTCCTCACAGAAATTTATCGAAATTACTCTTTCTGATTAAGCTTTTTTCTTATTCTTTTTAAAGAAAAAGAATCCTGAAATTAATACAAAGAAGCTTCCCAATACAGAGAAAAGGAGTGTGAATTTCTCTCCTGTATGTGGCAATACTTTCATTTTTCCATCACTTGCTTTTACCTCAACGTTTCCGCTAGGTAAAACCTTATACGAGCTGCTAATTGGTTTTAATCCTTCTGGTGTTTTGGTTAACGGAACACCTTTATCTACTGCTACAATTTCTTCCCCAGCTTCTGTTGTAATTGGAGTAGTTTCACTTGGTACATGTGTTACCTCCGCTAAGTTGCTTGTTTCAATAGGAATACTTGGTTGTGTTCCTGCCGATTGATTCGTTTTATCAATTTCTCCACTAGGTGTAACGACTACGTCTATTGGTTTAGTGGGCTGTTCAGGAGTTTTTGGTGTTTCTGGTTCTGCTGGTTTTTCTGGAATCACTGGTTGAGTTGGTTCTTTCGGTTGTTCTGGAGTAACAGGTTTTTCTGGTTCGCTTGGTGTTGTAGGCTCGGTTGGTTGACTAGGTTCTGTTGGCTCGCTTGGTTCAGTCGGTTCAACCGGCGTTCCAGGATCAATTGGCGTTGTTGGTTCTGTTGGCTTTTCTGGCTCACTCGGTGTTGTAGGCTCGGTTGGCTTGCTTGGTTCTGTTGGATCAGTTGGTATTACTGGCGGTTCTGCAGGATCCACCGGCTCAGTAGGATTCGTAGGTTCACTAGAATCAGTTGGTTCGGTAATTGGTGGAGTTGCTGGATCTGTTGGTCCTAAATCGTCAGCGAATGCTGTTATACTTCCGCCACCGAATACTAGTACTGCACTAAACAAGCTTGATAAAATAATTTTTTTCATTGTAATTTCCTCCAAATAATTTTTTATTTATGATTTTAAAGTTTCGCCGAAGATCTCTTCAAAAATCCCTCTATTAATAGGTGTTTTGATAAAAAAGACAGGCACATTGATTCTGCCTAAATTTGGTTTCACATAGATACTTTTTTCTGGATATACTTCTAATGCCAGAGATTTTCCGTTTTTAATGATATTCAACGTGGTGATCTCTTGAATGTTTTCTTCGGTAATTTGTTTGTTGTACCACATTTCCATTGCACGTGTATTCTTTAATCGAACTTTAACTAACTTACCTGTGTTTCCTCTCCACTGTAAGGTCAAATCTTTTTCTTGGATGGCAATTTCTTTCATCCCCTTTGCCTCTCTTTCTGCTACTACTGCTTCCAATTTTTCCCCTCCATAACTAAAAAAAGAAGGACAAGCAATTCGTCCTTCTTTTCGTCTTCAATTATTTTGTTTCTTTTCTACGTTTAAAGCCTAAGCCTGCTAAGCCAAGCATTGCGGCTAAACTACCAACTACCGTTAATAAGACATTTTGTTTTTCGCCTGTTTTCGGCAATTCTGGCACTACACTTGCCTTTTCTACCACTAATGGCTCTACTGGTGCTTGCGGTGTTTTTGGTGTTGGTGGTACAATCACTGTTTTTTCTGGTGGTGTTTGTGGTTTTTCTGGCGTATGTGTCACTACCGTATTCGTTTTAATCTTCTCATTGTTGAAAGATTCTTCGATTGTGTTGTAAACGTCTCCTGCCGCAATTCGTTCTACACCAATGAACGCTTTCCATGAGTGTGCAACGTTTTTGTTTTCTTTTAGATTCATCGCATCCAAAAAGGCTTGACTGGCCGTGATTTTCACTACCCCTTTGTCAAAGGTCATCGTGAATAGTTTCGAAATGTCGTCCCCTTTATTCACTTTGGTTCCATCTGCTAAAACAAAATTAGAATTGGCAAACACAGACCATTGTCCACTAAATTTGTCATGTTTGACGTCTAGTTTATCGCTAATCGACCATTCTTCCACAACTCCAGCGTATTCTGCAGGAATGTCACTACTTGTAAATTCATAGAAGAACTTCTCCCCTAATTTGATTGTGGCACCATTTTGACTTTGTTTGTCACCAACTTTAATGACCACATCCTTTTTAGGATTCACTTTTGGAATATGGTTGACAACAGTATTGGTTTTAATTCGTTGGCCAAATGTATTTTGTTCCGCTGAATTATAAACATCCCCAGAAACATCAGCTTTGACTTTTGTAGGGAGTGTTACACGCAATTCTTGCCCACCATACGCTAGAATAAAGGCTTGTGGGTCTTTGGCAGAAATCGTCACCGTGCCTTTGGCATCGTCCCATGAGATCGTGAACTGGTTCGTAATGTCTACCCCTTTAGAATCTTTGACACGAAGTAAGTCTTTAATTGGTGTCACTTTCGTTTCATCGTAATCATCGAAGAAAGAAACGCCTGTCGCAAGATCGACTGTATCAAAGGCAAAGTCTTTATCGTACCCTTTTAAGTCCCAAGTCATTTCATAAGAAAGAACATCACCACGAGCCACTTTTCCATGATTAATGTCTTCCCCTTTCTTGTTATGAACGGCTTTGGTTGGTTTTGGATCATCAGGTGTATGCGTCACCACCGTATTAGAACGAACAAGCTCTTTGTTGTAGTTTTCTGTTTGCGTGTTTTCTACGTCACCTGTTTTAATCCGTTCGACTTCCAGATACACAGACCAAGCTTGTTTGCCTACTTTATTGCTTCCTTCATTTAAGGCGGCCAATAATGCTTGATTCATCGTAAACGTCAAGTCTTTATTGTCTTTATTTTCTAAAAGAATGTAGGCAGAAATATCTGTTCCTGCTTTTAGCGTTTTGTCCCCTACTTTAAGGTCATAATTCGTAATAGCGTGCCATTTCCCTGTGAAACGATCATGGGTCGTGTCCAACACATCATTCATGCCCCATTCTTCTGTGATTCCGCCATAGTTGGCTGGACGTTCGGAAGATTTCACTTCATAATAAATTTTTGTTTGTAACGGAATATCTTTATCATGTAGAGAGACACTGCCAACTGTACCGTTTTTATCTGCTTTTACGTCTTTGGAAGGGTTGCTACTTGGCACATGATTGATAACTGTGTTTGTTACCGTTTCCCCATCATTTGTCAGCTGAACAGCTGTATTTTCAAAATCGCCTTCTACATTTTTCACTACAAACGGCAAGACAAGTAAATATTTATACCCCATTGCTAAAACAACAGAGCCGTCCGCGTTGGTTTTCATCATTGCTGTGACGGTGTTTTGATCTAAATTGAGGTCATAAGAAGCAGTCACGTCTTTCGCTTTTCCTGAATTAATCGCTGCAGCAACAGCTTTTAAGTCTTTTTCGTTCAGACTTGCGTCTGCTTGATAAACTTTCACTTTGGATAAATCAATCGTCACTTTTTCTGCATCAAATGTATCTCGAATCCCTTGTTTTGTTACTGTTTTTGGATCTACTTTAGCAAGTTCTGTTGTATCCCCTGTCACAATGTATTGTAAAGAGTCGCCACGTTTCACATTTAAATCATTGATATTTTTCTGACCATCAGTGACTTCTTTGTTCGGAACAAGAACAGGAACGACATTGGCTTTGTATCCATTAAATTCAATCGTTGCTTTTTCTGGTTCTTTTGGATTCCCATAATTGAAAATAGGCTTCACTGATTGCGCATTTAAGTTAGTGCTAAAGGCAAACCATTGCGCACTAGATACAGGCACATTACTTTTTCCTTTTGTTGTCATACCAAAAGAAAAGGAAATACGTCCATTAGCTAGACCTACACCTGAACCAAAGTACGCATTCTTGTGCCCTACAGCGTCCCAATCACTATTTTTCAATCCAGAAGGTCCTGTGCCATAGTCAATATCTTCCGGTGAGTAAAATTTTCCATCCGCTTGTTTTTTCACATATGAGCCATTAATGTATTTGAACGCATTGTTGGCCCCAAAATCAGAAACAAATTCCGCATGGCCACCTTTATTCGTTAAACTTGAATTTAAAGAAGACAGCGCATACGCAAATGGACTATCTTTATCTGGTAGTACTTCTTTACCTGACGCATCAAAGAACTTAATCGTTAAGCGTGTTTTAACATCCTTACCATTGACTCTGTTTGTACCAATAAAAGCTGTGATAATCGGATCGTTTGAAAATACTGCATTTAACGTTCCACTTTGGCTTGGTGAGGATTGTAGTTCATAAACAAATTCTGCTTTTGTAATTTTACGTCCTAAATAACTAGCGTTTAGTCCTGTATAGGTCACTGTCACTGGTTTATTTTTTTCTAAAAGAACCGCATACCCACCATTAGACCCAAGATTTGCCTCTTTTACAAAGGAATTCTGGAAGTTGCCAGTAGCTTTCCCACCCATATCTTTCCGTAATTTTGTAAAGATATCTTTTGAATCCCCTGCATTTACTTTATTAAAATCAGTTGCTTTGATAAATTTTCCGCCTTTAATCGACGAAATTTTAGTGTCTTTCGTCACGACAGATTGATCGAACACTAGGTTTTTACTAATCGCTTCATTGACATAGCTGTTTTCGTTCTTATGCTTGTTGTATTCCGCGACTTCTTTCTCGTAGCGCTCTTTTTCCGCTTTGTTTTTTGCCGCAATTTCTGCATTTTCTTTGGCAATTTTTTCATTTTTGGCTTTTAATTCAGCTGCTTGTTGGGCAATCTTTTTCGCTTGTTCTTTTTGTAGTTGGTCTACTTCTTTTTCTTTTGCAGCTAAATCTTTAGAAGAAACGTTGCCTAAGTCTTCTGCTGGTTTTTCAACAACGGTAATGTTTGGATCTTTTTTTGCTTCATCAACTGCTTTATCAACGTCTGGTGTTTCAAATTCTTTAAGAATGGACGTTGATTTATTCGCTTCATTTTCAGCTGGTGCAACTTCTGTTGGCTGCCCTAGAGGTTCATTGGTTGTTTCAGGGCTTACTACTGGTTGTTCTTGTGCTGATTTTTCAGCTCCTACTGTTGGTTGTTGGACGTTTGTGGTATCATTTGGGGTAGCTGAACTCTGTTCAGCTCCATTTTTTTCAGACGCTACTTCTTCTGCTTTGGTCGGTTGAGAAGTAGTGTCTTTTTGTACTGCAGATTCTTCAGATACTGCCGTATTAGGCGTTGCACTACCTAACTGCGGATCGGGGTTATCGGGGTGCACTGTCGTTGATCCTGGTTGCGTATCTAATTCCGCTGCTTGTACATTATCAGTAGCTAATCCTACAACTCCTAACACGCCTAGAAAAAGAATAGGAGCTACGATCCAATGCTTCTTTGCCTTATACATTTTAAAACGTTTTTTTACTTCAGTCTGTTGATTCATGTATCATTCTCCTCGATTTTTTATTTTTTTGTTTGTAAAATAACTCACGCAACACAAGGCGCTCGTTGCTTTTTCATTGTCATTTCCCTCCTTACTAAAAAAAGAGAACCGAAAGTATCTTCGATTCTCTTAGTTATTTTATATTCTTATAAAACACGATATATATCTTTGTTTTGCTATATCAAACAATTATTAACTATTTTTTTTACGTTTTTTGTTCTTGAAATTGATCGTACCTGCTGCCATCAATAATCCAATAATAGTCAACCAAATACTTTGTTGTTCTCCCGTTTGTGGTAAGGATTCTGGTGCTTTTGCTACTTGTTTCGTCTTACGAGGTTCTGAATGTGTTAATGCTTGTGCTTTTGGTTGTTCTTTTTGTTTAGAAAAAGATAACTGTTGGAGACCAGGTGTTTTGTCTGCTGAAGTAGCACTTGCTACTAACGTTTGGTTTTGTTTTGCTTCTCGTTCAAGGCGTTGTTGCTCTTTTGCTACTTGCTCTTGCAACGCTTCTTGTCGGCGCTGTTCGGCTTGTTGTGCCTCTAAGTCTCTTAATACACCTTGGTACTGCTGTAGCTCTAACTTCGCATTAGAAAGGTCTTCTTGTGCTTGTGCATAAGCAAGTGTAGCAACGGCTTGTTGTTCTTTAAGTTCCTCCAATGATTTCATAGAATTTTCATAGGCTTCTTGTGCTTGAACCACTGCCGCTTCTGCTTTGTTTAACTCGTTTAATGCTTTTTCGTATGTTGGTTGAGCATTTTCTAAACGAGACAATGAACGTGTACTTGTTTTAAGCGCTACTTGTTTTTGATTTAAGTTTTCTTTTGCTAAATCCAATACTTCCTTCAAGCTATTCAATGTGTTTTCTTCTGCTTTTTGTGCTTCTTGTTTTTCTTTCAGCACTTTAGCAGACGTTTGTTCAATCGCTTGTGCTTCCGCAACGTTTGTTTTCGCTTTTTCTAAAACAGCAGCTCGATTCTGAATTAACTCATTGATTGTTGCCAATTGATCTTTTGTTTGTTGAAGGCTTTTTTCTGCCGTTGCAGTTTGTCGTACTTTTTCTTCATAGTTTGTCGTACTTTTAGTCGCAACTGCTTGAAGATTAGCCAATGTCGCTTTATGAACAGATAGTTCTTTTTCTGCTGTTGCTTGTGTTGTTTTGGCTGTATTTAAGGCTTGCTGACTTGCACTTCTTGCTTGTTGTGCGTCTGATTCTGCTTGTTGTGCGGTAGCTAATTTTTCTTGGTTGCTAGCTATCTCTTGTTGTAATTCTTCTTTAGATTTCATGCTTGCCACTTCGCCGTTTTGGTATTGACTACTATCCTCCAGTTTTTCTTTACCATAAGAAATAATATGAATCTTAGGAGAAATAGAATTTTTTTCACCAGATAGTGAAACGCCTAATGCTGTTTTTCCGTCTTGTAATAAAGAATGTAAATGGCTATAACCTAAGCGGCCATCATCAAACAACATATTGACAAGCATTTTGCGGATACTTTCTTGGAGAGTATATTTAGAAACTTTACCATTTTCAGTTTCGTAATACCCCCCACCTAGGTTTTCATAGTAATTCATTCCAGGATATTCTTTAAAGCCATTTTCCTTAGCTGCTTTATTAATGGCTATCACATCATGCATGTATTCTCCGGTATCAGAATATTTCGCAATATCCCAAGCAAATTTGATTGATTGGTCCGATACACTTAATTGAGAAAGACCCAATTTTTTTCGCACATCATTTAATAATTCTGTTGTGTATACACTTAATTCTTTTTTCTGATCTGCACTTAAATGTTGAATATCCCACATCACGTCTTTATTTTTTTCATCTTCTTTGCTCGTTGGAAAATTCTTGTTCATTTCTAGTGCCGTTTTTTCAAGAGTAGCTATTTCTTCAGCACTTAATTTTGTATCGTAATCTGCACTAAACTTAGGTGGCAAGTTAATCCCTTTATGCCCTTTCAACTCTTCTTTTGAGTTATCTAAAGTATTTTGCGCTTGCTTTGTTGCTGCTTGCTTGTCTTTCAAAGCATTTTCTTTCGCAGTTAAATCTGCCTGTTTCGCAGCTGTATCTGCTTTTGCGTCTGTTACTTTCTCTTGACTAGTTGTCACAACGGTTTGTTGGTCTGCAACTGCTTGATCGTCCTTCGTCTTTTGATCTTTAGCTTTTGCTTCTTCTTTCTGTTTGTTAGCCAGTTCAGCTTCTTTTGCTGCTTGTTCTTTTTCTGCCTTTACTTTTTCCGCTTCCGCATTTTTCGCTAATTCTTCAAGCTTGGCTTGTTCTTGTTTTGCAGCTGTTACTGCTTGTTGATCTTTTTCATTTTGCACTTTAGCAGCATTCGTTTCTTTTGCTTTTTCATCGACAACAGCTTGTTGTTGGTTAACGTCTGTTTGAGCTTGATCCACTACTTTTTGTTGTTCATCAACAGCCTGTGTATCCGTAGCCACTTGCTCTTTAGCTTTTTCAATGGCTGAAGGTGTTGCTTCATCCACGACTTTTTTAGCTTCGTCTACAACTGCTTGTTGGTCAGTCACTGCTTGTTGACTTTGATCCAATGCGTCTTTGTTTTGATCGACCACTGCTTGTTGGTCTTTAACAGATTGATCAATGGCGTCTTTTTCTTTTTTCGCAGTGTCAGCGACTTGTTGTTTTTGATCGACAATTGCTTGTTTCTCTGTTACTTGTTGCTGTTTTTCAGTAATAGCTTGCTCCGTTGTTTGTGTAGCTTTCACTGTTGGTTGTTCTGTAGAACTGTTTTCAGGTGTTTTTGGTTGCGCTTGTTCTGCTGCCTGTACTTCATTTCCCCCAATACCTGCTACCCCTGTTGCGACTAAAATACTTAACCCTGTACTTGCAATCTTTTTCATTTTATTTTCCTCACTTCCGATTATTTTTGTTGTAAATGGGATACCCATTGTCTTTATGCCATTGTTGTAACGCTGTAGTTGTTATATGGAACTCTTCCGCTATCTCTTTAAACTGTAAGCCCATTCTTTAATAGGCTTCAAATCTTTCCTTGCTAATATGAGAAGAAAATTGTCTGGTGCTTGCTGTTTCTATCTTTTTTGCAAGTTCTTGTATTCGTTTAAAACGCTCGGTATCTTCATTCCTATACCAGTCTGCGTCTTCATTCATCAATGCCAACATCTCTTTACGCCAAATACTTTGCTCTTTTTTTGTCATACCCCTCTCACCTCAAATTAATAGTAACAAAGCCTTCATTATTAAAAAAATACTATCCTTGGAACCCTTAGAAAAACACTCCTATGTCTTCATGTTCACTTTCCTCCTATTGGTTTTATGGTAAATATCCTCGTTTTACTTGATCCTTTTGTTTGCTAGCTTTTTAGCAATTTTTCTACAGATTTTACTGATCGCAGGGTTTGTAGCGTTAGCAACCCCAAACTCTAAAAAAGTATCTGGCTCCCTTTAAAACAAAAGATCATCGCACGAAATCTTTTTAGTTACTGTGTCACACCCATAATCACGTACCGCCTTTATTCTGACCGTACTCTTTAGGTAGTTTATCCTTACCTAGACCTTTAAAGACACGCTGATTGACTAGATAAGTCCTGTAGTATTCATTTTTTAAGGATCTCCCAAATTCTGCAAAAAAGTTGACGTGTAGCCAGTTTGCACCTTCGTGTCCGTGTGCTTTTCTGCATCCTTTTTCGATAGCTAACCTAGCTATTGGTAAATTGCACATGTTAGTTAAAACTAACAAACAAAAAGACCAAGTATAAAAAACCAAATTCACTACTTATAGCTTCTCATTTTCTTGCACCATTCCCTAAATTCATTTTCTTCAAAAACCTTATAGTTGAACGGTGCATTAAGTAACATCTTTTGTCGTTTAACCATTTTTTTGAACGCTCTACATTCAAGTTTTAACGGAAGTTCCGAGCAGCCACGATAACCGACCACTTTTCCATCAAAATAAATCAGTTTTACTTGTCGAAAGAAACGTTCCATGTCTTGCTCCGTTTCAAAACTCACAGGATTGATCAACAGATTTCTTCCTGAAAAATCATATACGATACGTTCTGTTGTGCCGTTATACAATTTAAACCTTTGTCGATTAAACAAGGTCAGTTGACACGTAATACGGTGCAAATCTGTTGCTTTCAGTTCAATCATTGATTCACCTACTTTCTGAACCAAGTAGAAAAGAGCCATGCAACACGTTGTTTGCACGGCTCTTACGAGTAGTTCCAGTACAAACAATGCGTGAAAGCATTGAATTATTCCACAAGCGGGCCATTTTTAGAAAATGAGAATGCTTGCTACTTGGTTTTTTTATTTTTTCAACAAGTTAACAGACAACAAAAAAGCGGGGAACATATACATGAACTGTATACATTCCCCGCTGTCCCAACATTTATACAACTAATTAAAACAATTCATTGTAAAAAACTTTACCTAGGCCAATAAAGGAGTTTAAAAAAGCCTAGAATTTTACATTAAAAATTGTTATACTATACGTTGTAACTAATGTTGCAACAAACGAGAACCGAGTATAGTTCATGCTGTATCATGAATTGTTTAACTGTCCTCTAGGATTCCCGTCCTATGACAGTCGGTTCTTATTTTGTTGTCTGCTAACCTCTTAATTCACTATTTCTATTCTAAGCCGATAAAATTAGGGTTAGCGAAATCAATACAGGTACATAATACTTAATTTTCAAAATACTTTTCTTGATCATATTTATGCCCCCTTTAACTATAATTCAATTATACTATTAAAAAATAAATATATCAACCGTTTTTATGCAAAAATATAAAATTTCATAGTTTTAATTTATTTTAACGCAAAAACGATTATATACAAACCGTAAAAACCTTATTTTGACCATGGAGCTTTATTTCCTGCCTGTTTTTGGTTCTATTTCAACCCAAATTAAAGGAGTGTATTATTTTGGACTACAAAGAACTTTTAGAAGTTTTACGCAAAGATTTAAATTTTAAAAAAGTAGACCTTTATCAAGAAAAGTCTAACAAAACTAGATACAGAGAGATAGAACTAGGGGAAAAAAGTCCTACCATTGAAGAATTAATTTCTTTTACAGATACTTTAGGTATAAGATTATCTGAATTTCTGTATCGGGGTGACATTACACCTCTAGCAGCATCTTACTATGGTAAAAGAAAAATTGAGGTTGCTTCTTTAATTAATAACTTCCCTGAATTAGAGAAACAATTTCCTGAAATATACAAAGATCGCTTTAAGAACCTACAGTGTTACACTTTATTTACCTTATGCTTAATAATCTCTAAATCTTTAAATAATTCCTTGTATACTTTTAAAAACAAAGATATTAGAGAACTTAAAAATTTTTACAAAAATAGAGAAGTAATATTAGGTGCTGACTATGCTATACTAAGTCATCTTTACATGGCAGTTCCAGAATATTCGAATGAACTTGATTTTCTAACGGAAAAACTCTTTCCCATTAACCAATCTTATGGAGATATCCATGACCATGCAGTTCAGTTATGTATCAAGAATGCGGTTACTGTCTTTCTTGAAAAAAAGGATTTTGAAAAAGCTGATTACTTCCTTGAACAATTTGATATTGTTCGAAAAGTCCCTTCTTTTATTTTAGATGGTACTATTAATTTAGAAATGATTTATTTAAAACATCTCAGAAATTTCTTGAAAAAACGAAATATGGAGGAATATTTGAAAGCTGTAAACATCGTAAATTTATTCTCTCAATTAGGTGAAAATGATACTTATAAAGAGTTAGTTAAAGAAGTAACAGAAATAGCTAGAAAAGAAAATTTTGAAGTTCCCTCTTCTTTAAATATAATTGCTGATACTTTTGAAGGTGTTGGCTATTTAAAATCTGACAAATAAAAAAACCTCTTTTAAGAGGTTTTTATTTTATCTCCATGGTTTTATAATCATACTTAGCACCAATAGAGTGTACTTTCATTTCAGAAATTTTTGATTTCTTAATTTAGCATTTCAATTTGAAGTAACGGTATTACACCCGCATCTTCTAAAATTAATTTCTCGGCGTCCTTCAATTCTTGCAATCTTTTTGAAGAATCATTTTTCAACAATTTATCATACTCTTCGTTTGCATACCCACCATGATTTAATGAACTTTTACTCTCAAAATTTGCTAAAAAACTAACTGGATCGGCAAAGTCTGCTTGCCAACCACTCAATGCAATCATAAAGTTCCCAGAATTTAATCGTTCAGTTTGTAACGTGGCAGGTACTGCAGTAACTGAAACTTTAAGTCCATCCAAAGTATCTTGCAATTCATTTTGAAGATATTCACCTAGTTTTTTTGATAAATCTTCTTCATTGACCATAATATCGATAGATAAATCAGTACCTTTTAATTCTTTTTTAGCTTTTTCCCAGCTGTCTTTAGCTTTACTCTTATCCAAAAACACTAAACTTGAATTAGTAAAATCTTTTCCTGTTTTTGGATTATATACTAGTTTACTCGGTACTACACCTTTAGCTGGTATACTTCCATTTGTTAATATCTTGTTTGATATAGCCTCACGATCAATCGCAAAATTAATCGCTTGTCGAGCATGTTTATTTGAAGTTATACTTTTTTTATTTCGTTGATTTACCTCTAAAAACATAGTTGTAGCAGATAATTCTCGTATGAAATCTTTGTTATTTTCTAATTGCTTACTATATTCCCCAGCTACAGGCGCATCGTCTAGTTGACCATCATTATAGAGATTAATACCTGTATTAATGTCTTTTACAACTTGAAATTTGATTTTTCCATGGCGACATGCTTCTTATCCCAGTATTTTGGATTTTTAGCAATCGTCCATTTATCTGAAATACCAACACCGTTTAAATCAGTTAATGTAAATGCTCCATTCGTTACAATGTTTTCTTTTGTTGTTCCATATTCTTTACCGTACTCTTTTACTGCGTTTTGTTGGACTGGAAAATAAGCAGTCAATGCTAGCAAATCTGTAAAATAAGGTGTAGGTTCTTCTAATTCGATTTCTATTGTTTTGTTTCCCTTAGATTTTACACCAAGTGTTTCTTTTTGTTGCTTTCCGATACTAATCTCTTTTGCATTTTTTATAGCAGCAAACAGTTCTACGTTTGGCGAGGCAGTTTTAGGATCAAGAACTCTTTGCCATGCCGTTACAAAATCATCAGCAGTAATATCTGTTCCATCGGCCCATTTTGCACCGTCTCGAATCACAATTGTATATGTTTTACCACCATTGGATATTTTTGGTTGCCCAGCTGCAATTGCTGGTTGTGGTTGATTTTTTTCATCTAATCGGTACAACCCTTCCATTACGTTGGCCAACAATGTAACACTTGTTTGATCCACTGCTGTTGCTGGATCTAAACTTTGAACTGGTGTACCTGCCGATAAAGTTGCTATTTGTTCTACCTTAGTTTCATTTGTTTTTTGAATCTTCTGTTGATTTATTTACTCCACAACTTGCAAATACTAACAACACAAATACTAAAACACCAACTTTTTTAAGCTACCCACTTAACTCACTCCTTTAAAATAAATTTTTAACTATTCCTAACCCACCAATAATATTACCTAAAAGCCCTCCAAGACTTGATAAGAAAAATACTAAAAACACTCTTAAAACACGATTTTTGTATATTGTTTTAATAGATTGAAGATCTAAATCCATCGTTTGAAAATCTTTTACTTTTGGTTTTCTAACAGTAGCTTCCACTATTGCTGAAAATACTCCAACAGAAACCATTGGAAGTAAAGTAGCTAAAGGAGCAAATATTAAGGACGTTAGAACAGTTAAAGGGTGTCCTAAAGCAAATACTGTAAACAATGCAGCTAATCCACCATTCCATAAAAGCCAACGTAACAATTGCTCTATTCCCACTTGTGTCCCTTGGTAAAAGGATACTCCTAGAAGAATAAGTAATATACCTGGTATAATCCATTCAAGCAACTTACTTCCAAATTTTTTGGGTGGAATAATCTCTAATTTTTGTAAATCGGATTTTTGATTATTCTTTAATCTGTCAGAAACCCCTTTTAAATGAGCTTTCCCTAAAACAGCAACAGTCTTTCCATTCGCTGTATTTTGAATTTTTGTTGCTAAATAATCGTCTCTTTCAGTTACGAAAACTTCCCACAAATTAGGATAGGACTCCTTCAATTCTTCAAAAACAGGTTCAAAATTTTCAGATTCTAGCAGATTTTGAACCTCTTCTTCAGTTTCTTCCGCACCCTCAAATATTTTTCCAAAAGCATATGGTAATTTCACTTTTTCACGAAAATTTAACATCCTCCATGCTCTTTTAAAAGTAAGAGAAGAATCTCTATCAATTAGATAAAACTTTATGTTTAATTTTTTTGACTCATCAACAGCCACTACAAATTCTTTTCCTACAAGGCTATTCATATCTTGAGAAACTTTTTTTTGAAATAATTTGTAAATTACACCAAAAATAAAAACTGGAAATTGCTTATTCTTTATTATTTTAACTATATCAGTATCATCCCATTCGTCTGGATGTATGTTTTTTTTGTATCTTTTTTGATCCCATTCAATACAAATAGTGTCAGGATTTTCTTCCTGAATTGTTTTTCTGACCAAATCAGCACTTTCAGCTGAGATATGACTGGTCCCAATTAAAATAATTTCAGATCCTTTATAAAACAACCTTACAATATCTTCCTCCATAAAAAAACTCCTATCTATAGTATTCTCAAAACTTTCAAAAAAAATGAACAAATACAAAAAACTTTTTAATACAATTCACGATATTAGCTATCATATTTTCAATTTTATCAAACAAACTTTAAAAGTGATACAAAATGAAGTATGAAATTTATCTAAATAAATCAGTTTATTACTTATTTTCAACCCAATTATGCAAGGTGATTTCAGAACCTTTCGAATTATTCCCTTTATTTATATTTTCTTTTTCTAACGCACATTCAACAAATAAATTATAAAACGACTTGTAGAATAGGCCTTTTGGACTTTTTACAGTAGAATCTGTCTTGATTTTATGCATCACACGACGCAAACATTTGTCTATTTCTTCTTGATAATCTTCACCAATTAGAACGATATTGTATTCTTTTTCTACTTTAGTTTTAGCACGAATAATTGTTCCAACCATTTCATGGGCTTCTTGAATAGTATCAGAAAAGGCAGCAATAAATTTTAAGCTATCTTTGCTAAGAAATGTATGCTCTTGAACTTCTGAAAATTGATCGAGCAATAATTGTTGTTGCAATCGTTCTTTTCAGTATCTATTGTATCTATTGTATCTAAAGAATTAGTTAGATATAGATTGGGTTGGTTTTTCCCACTTTCGAACAAAGTACTGGTATTATTGGATTCTTCTGGACGTTGGTTTTTCCCACTTTCGAAAGAAACGCCGATTTTATCATGTTTATCCGAAGGTTGGTTTTTCCCACTTTCGGGAAACTCATTTGTATAGCTAGCATTACTGATGGCGTAAACATCTGTTGCTGAAACTTCCAGCTTACCTAAATACAATCTGTTTGGATAGTTTTTGAATTCACCAGTAGAGAGTTTTTTCGGAGGAATACGTTTTTCATAAAGTAAATTTTTGTCTTTTAATTCTTTTTTTATTTTTGCAATTTTATTTTCTTTACACCCTAAAATATCCATCAGTTCATTTCGTGTAAAGATAAAATATATATGCCCATCTTGATCAATCCAATTATTTTGTATTGAATATTCACATCGGTCTTGCAACATTGCGTAAGCTATTTTACTATCATTAGACATAGTTTTATAAAATTCTGATGTAAAAAGTACTTTAGGTAATTGGTAATACAAATTTCTATAGGTTTCATTAGCTGAAATAAATTGAAAATCGTTCATAGCTTTACCTCTCTGTTTTTGTTAGTTTATAGTTTAACCTACTTTTATTTCCCTTGCAAATACTGATATAACAGTATTTGCCTGCTTTCTTATTATATCACGATATTGCGATATAACGCAATTGTAATATTGGAATATCGTGATATTACAATATTTAAAAGATTATTATTGATACAACAGCGTTTGTAGAAAAAACAACAACAATATTATGATATTGTTGTTGTCTAATATTAATATTGTGATTCCACAATATTATCAAATTTTATTTTGTTTTTTTGCCATTTCATATCCTTTAATTAAATACTCTTCAGGAATAGATTTCAAAAGCGTTTCTTCAATAACATCAGGTTTACTTTTTTCTGGTTCGCCAATTGAAGTCCAGTATTTTAAAGCATTTGCAAGGATTGGATTGATCCGAATACTATCAGCATTTCTTTTGCTGTTACCTTGTTGTTTAATCAATTTTTCTATGTTTTTTTTATTCATAACAATGTGTTCATGTGTAGTTTTTAATTCTTTTTCATTAGAAGTAGTTGCTTTAGTTGGATTGGTGTCTTCTTTTCCTGCACCCAAAAGTCGTTCTGCGGCTGATTTTCCTCTATTATTACTCATTCAAATCTCCTACCTTCTCTAAAAATTCTTTTGTAAACTGGATATAATCGTCTTCAGCGGTCGAAGTCTTATTAAAGCTAATCAAGTCGGAACCTGCTGCTTGGGCTTCATCAACAGTGATAGTTCGTCTAATGTAAGTATCAAATATGTTTACGTGGAGGGCATCAGAAATTTGATTTGCTGTTTTATTCATTTCTTTTGAAATGTTAAATCTTTCATTATATTTTGTGAAAAGAACACCTCGTATGATTAAGCTCTCATTTGTGTATTCTTTAACAGTCTCGATTGTTTCGTTCAATTTAACTAATCCTTTTAGTGAAAAATATGCGGCTTCTACAGGAATAATAATTTCATCAGAGACAGTGAACGCATTTACTGTTAATATACCCAAACTTGGTGGGCAATCAATAATAATATAATCATAGTTTTCTTCAATTGGTTGAAGAACTCTTTTAAGTCTATGTTCACTTCCAACTTGTGTAAATTCACGTTCTGCTGAAGAAAGAGCAATATCAGCAGGAATTACATCGATTCCTTTGTAATTTAGAATGGCTTCAGTAATCGAAGCCTCATCTTTTAATACTTCATATATTGTTGGAACATTCGTGCCATCAATGTCGAATCCAAAATTATCAGTGGCATTTCCCTGGGGGTCCATGTCAATTACAAGTACGCTTTTGTTAAAAGTAAAATGCAATGCCGCTCCAAGGTTAATGCTAGTCGTTGTCTTTGAAACACCGCCTTTTGGTTTGCAACTGAAATTATTCGTGCCATAATAATGTCCTCCTTGTGATGTTATGTCATTATTATATCACAATATCGCAATATTGCAATATCATAATTTATTAATATTACAATATTATTCAATCGTGGAGTCATACTATTGCGATTTATTAATATTACGATATTACAATTGCATAGTATTGTTACTTCGCGATATAGTGAAATTGTAGCAACGTGATATTGTAATAATACAATATTATTATAGTTTGACTATACGATGTTACAATAGTGTGATATTACAATATCATTCTTCGTCTATAATTTTTTTAGTTCGTCTGTGGCGTTCTAAGTGCAGCAAATAATCGTCTTGCAGTTTTAGAAGGTCTGAATATACCTGATCCATAGTCTTGCTGGCCGACAAAGAGAGAGAATAAATAAATGAAATAGGAAGTGTTTCAATTTTTTTGTTGCGAGTAATCCAAGAAGAGACAGTTCCTTGAGAGAAAGCATGTAATTCACAAAATTCTTCTACAGTAATCCCTAGTTGCTTGATAATGTATGCGTTGATAGGGTGTGGATATACAAAGGTTTTTCTAGGCATGGTGGGTAAGCTTCCTTTCTTAGGTTATTAATGCGTTTGCAGTAATATTGTACTAAAAAACATGCAATAAGGGAAGGGCGTACCTGCTTCTTTTTTGTTGACCTTCTTTAATAATGTGTTATACTAATAATGCGGAAGACATAAGTTCGATATGAACAGCACAATAGCCCAAACCTGTGACGAGGTTTGGGCTATTTTTTTCGTCTTGCGGATAGACGTGTGGGCTAGGACAACTTGCATGGTTATCTGCTAATCATCTAACCAATGGTCAACTAGTAAGATTACTAGACCCACAAAAAGTGGGGCAATAACCAAAGACATAAGTTCGTACATAAACAGCACCCCAATCGGAGGCAAGTTGTCGAGATAATTATAAATTTAGTTCGAAAATAACTATACAGTAGTAAACCTTCAGTGTTTTACTTCAACTTTTAGCTCTCTTTTTAGTACGTATACTCGTTTACATAACGAACATTTGTACTTACCTGAATCACTTGACACTCTGCTCGCAAGACACCCACACGCACACTGTACGTATGCAACGCCACTTATTTTATTGTTGTCTTTAATCACTGCACCCTGGTAGTTAAATTTCTTCATAAAATTCTCCATCATCGTAATAATCTTTCATAAAAGCATCGATTGATTCTTGTTCTTCATCTGATAATTCTGGAAGTACGACGTCTGCGAAAGGATTTTCCAATGTATCTACAGCAGACCACTTCAAAAAGTTATGAATTTTAATATAGCGTATGTCATAAAAATCAATTTGAAAATCTCCAATTAAAACAACATCAAATTCAGCCATGCCACGAAAAACTCCGAAAACATGAGGTTTTACGACCATATTCGTCTAACGAATTTAATTGAATTTCTAGCACTTTATTTTGTTTAATTGAGCTACTTAGCAAGTGTTCTATTTGAGCCTGTGACTGTTGAGGTAAACGTTCAACTTCTCTTGAATGATAATCATTTGTCTCTTTGATTGCTTCCGTTAACTCACCTAGAGGAAATGCAGTTGGCCATTTCAACTGAAATGGGCGATCTATATAATCATTATAAGGTGTAAATTCTTTTTAGTTTTTTCATTGGTTTATCCTCCAAGACCAGTGTTGCCACCAGCGTGACCACCAACTAATCCGGCTCGATTCACAGCTGTTGCTCCATCTAAAAGAGAAGAAGCGTGAATCAAGGCTTTGAAGCCAAATTTTCGACGTATTTTATCGATCAAAAATCTAATTGGGTATTAATAATTTGTTCTTCAGGAGGGAGAAGAGATCCAATTGAAGTGTGGTATCCCAAACCAGCTTTCCAAAGGAGACTCCTAAATTTCGAATATCCATACCAGGAACATAGTTTTCTCGAAAAGCTTCAATACATGTTCGGTTAACACTTTTGTGTTGTTGCTACGAGCGATTTTAAGCTGTTTTCGCCAACCAGACCTGCCCAGTCCATCAACTTGTCCTTTAGAATAACCAACAAAAATTGAAACACACTCAGTTTGACAGTTTGAATTTCTCAACCTGGTTGCTACTTGGTCTGAAAGTTCCTTCAGCACTAATTCAATTTGATCTCTTCTTGCGTAATCTCTAGGTAATACTTGACTATTTCAAAAGACTTTTCTTTAGCAACTTGTCTTTTTCTCCTAAAAACTTCGATCAATCCCCCAAGAATGAGCGTACAGCTGTAAACCCATGACACCAAAACGTTGTTTTAAATGTACGGATCTGCATGTGCTAAATCATAAATCGACTCAATTCCTGACATCTTTAAACGAGCTGCCATACGCTTGCCAATCCCGCAAAATTCAGTGATAGGGGAGATCGTCCAAACTTTTTCTTCTACGTTTTCGTATCGCCATTCTGCAACAAAACCTGGTGTATTTTTTGCTTCGTTATCTAGGGCCAGCTTGGCTAACAATGGGTTATCTCCAATGCCAATCGTGACGTATAGCCCCATATGGTTATAAATGACACGTTGAATAATTTTGGCCAATCGATAAGCAGTATCACAATTAAAATACTTCAGAGAAGCAGTTATATCAATGAAGCTTTCATCCACACTAAAAACAGAATGGTCTTCATCTGCCACAAACCGTTTGAGTAGATTATTAATTTCACTATTTCTCTTCATATATAAATTCATTCTTGGTGGAACAATAAGCAGTTCTGGGTGATCAGGCACTTCATCTTTACGAGTCACATTAGAAATTCCCAGGACTTTTTTTGCCATTGGCGAAGCAGCAAGCACTAATCCGCCTGCATTATCCGCACCACTCATTACTATAAGCATTGTTTTGAGGGGATCTAAGCCACGTTCTACACATTCTACGCTCGCGTAAAAGGATTTTACATCGATACATAAACATCTCTCCGGGGTTTGGAATAATCAATTTCATGCAAAACCGTCCTTTCGAGTTACATTATACGAACTAACGTTCTGTTTTGCAACAACAAAATTTCAGTTTTCCGAATTATTTTGAATTTAAAGTAGCTCAGAAATCTACAGTCATTTTTCTTTAAGTTTGTTTTAAC
>VOFL01000044.1_pt1 | contig 60932 bp, 50 predicted proteins | sample 5384111 | NCBI WGS metagenome assembly VOFL01 (sample SAMN12384731, study PRJNA508395) | synthetic metagenome | isolation source: mock microbial community "Gut Microbiome Whole cell Mix" consisting of 8.3%...
TACCGCGACAACGAGTACGACCACTGGTTCACCGCCCAAGAAGCGTTGGAGTACGGCTTTGTGGACAAGCTCGTTTCCACCCACGACACGATGAGCGCCACCAAGGGAGAGTGACCATGGCAAGCGAAGAAGCACAGTTTGTAGCCCGCGCCGAACGTCTGGCCGGACCGACCGGTGTGGTCGGCTTCCAGGGGGCTGCGGCGCGTGAGGCCGCGTTCGCACCGCAGAACCGTTACGTTCTGCCGCAGTTCGAGGAAAAGACCCCGTACGGATACAAGAGGCAGGATCCGTACACCCGCCTGTTCGAGGATCGCATCATCTTCATGGGCGTGCAGGTGGACGACACCTCCGCCGATGACATCATGGCCCAGCTGCTGGTTTTGGAAAGTCAGGATCCGAACCGTGACGTGATGATGTACATCAATTCGCCGGGCGGTTCCATGACGGCCATGACCGCCATCTACGACACCATGCAGTACATCAAGCCGGACGTGCAGACCGTATGCCTCGGCCAGGCCGCCTCGGCCGCGGCCATCCTGCTGGCCGCCGGCGCCAAAGGCAAACGTCTGATGCTGCCGAACGCCCGCGTGCTCATCCACCAGCCGGCCATCGACCAGGGCTTCGGCAAGGCCACGGAGATTGAAATCCAGGCCAAGGAGATGCTGCGTATGCGTGAATGGCTGGAGAACACGCTGGCCAAGCATACCGGTCGTGACATCGAGAAGATCCGCAAGGACATCGAAGTGGACACGTTCCTGACGGCCCAGGAGGCCAAGGAATACGGCATCGTTGACGAGGTGCTGGAACATCGCAGCTGAGCCTGCGGTGGAATGATATCTTCACAAATGCAATACCCCTGCCGGGTCGCGGCAGGGGTATTGTGTTTTCTAAACGGCAGATATGTGAAACGAAGAGGTTGCGAATGGGACGCGTGGTCAGCTACAACGATGCGGTGCCGAGATGCACGTTCTGCGGCAAGTCCGAGAGCCAGGTGCGCAAACTGGTCACCGGTTCGGGCGCGGCCATCTGCGACGAATGCATCGAATTGTGCGTGGACATCATTTCCGAGGAACGGGACAAGGACGCCCAGCTCAATATCCTGCAACTGCCCAAGCCGGCACAGATCAGCGCCTACCTCGACAATCACGTCATAGGCCAGGAGTCCGCCAAAAAGACACTTTCAGTGGCGGTGTACAACCATTACAAGCGCGTCAACATGGAAATGCGCGAGTCGTCGCGAATCGGCAAGGAACGGATGCATGGACATGACGATTCGTTCGAGGGCGTGCAAGTGGCGAAATCGAACATCCTGCTACTCGGGCCGACCGGCGTGGGTAAAACATATCTCGCGCAGACGCTGGCCCATGTGATGAACGTGCCGTTCGTCATAGCGGACGCCACCACGCTCACCGAGGCAGGATATGTGGGCGATGACGTCGAAACCGTGCTGCAGCGCCTCATCCAGGCTGCTGACGGGGATGTGGCGCGTGCGCAGCAGGGCATCGTATATATCGACGAAATCGACAAGATCGCCCGTAAAAGCGGCGAAAACACCTCCATCACGCGTGACGTGTCCGGCGAGGGCGTGCAGCAGGCGCTGCTCAAGATCCTTGAAGGCACCGTCGCCTCCGTGCCGGTGGAAGGGACCCGCAAGCATCGTGAAATGGAAACCGTGCAGATCGACACCCGCGACATACTGTTCATCTGCGGTGGCGCGTTCGTGGGACTCGCCGACATCGTGGCGCAACGGTTGGGCGCCAGGGAAAGCGGTTTCGGTGCGGTCTGGCATGACCATGAGGTTCCCAAGCGTGAGCTGCTTGCGCAGGTCTCCGCCGATGATCTGGCTGATTTCGGATTATTGCCGGAGTTCATCGGACGTCTGCCGGTAGTCAGCGTGCTTGAGGAACTTACCGAAGACGATTTGGCCCGAATCCTCGTCGAACCGGAAAACGCGCTGGTCAAGCAGTACCAGAAGCTATTCGCCGTCGATGGGGTGACATTGACCTTTACCGAAGGGGCGATACGGCAGATTGCGGCGACGTCGATTCGGCGGGGTACGGGCGCACGTGGATTGCGTTCGATTATTGAGAAGACGCTGGAGGACACCATGTTCCGTCTTCCCAGCATGGAAGGCGTCGAAGAGGTGGTCGTAGACGAAGCCGCAGTCACCGGATCGGGCACTCCGAAACTACTCAAGGTGTCGACGCAGAAAATTCCTCGTCTACGTGAGGCGTAAGGCCGAAAACTCCTGCGACACGCCGAGATTTTGCCTGGAGTTCATTTGGGTGTATCTTATTCGAGTTGCCGAAAACAAGACAACGTTGCGCGAGTAGCCCAGCGGATTAGAGCAGCTGACTACGGATCAGCAGGTCGCAGGTTCGAATCCTGTCTCGCGCACCAGCCACCAGTCATCAGGTGGCGCAAAGAAATAAGATGACGTTGCGCGAGTAGCCCAGCGGATTAGAGCAGCTGACTACGGATCAGCAGGTCGCAGGTTCGAATCCTGTCTCGCGCACATGAACCTCCTTCGCGAATGCGGAGGAGGCTTTCTTTATTTTCCATGGATTTTTGTGAAGCCTGCAATTGATTGCGCGCACAGCGGAGCGCAATATGCGGCATGGACGAACGCCAAGACCCTCCGATACACTTAATACTACGTTTTACGGATACTGCGGTCGAACGGGGACCGCAAGACAAGGAGCATGATGGCCACATCGAAGAGGGGAACCTGGGCAACAATCCGACGCATAGCCGCGTCCGACCGCATATCCGGTCTGATTATGCTCGGTTTCGCTCTTGCCGGCCTATTGCTCGCCAATCTGCCGTTCACCGCGCATGCGTTCGAACAGCTTGAGAACTTCCATATAGCCATTCCACACACCAATATCGACATGGGATTGGGCCATTGGGTGCAGGATGGCCTGCTGACGGTGTTCTTCCTGACCGTAGGGCTGGAATTGAAGCAGGAACTCACCACGGGATCACTGTCCAATCCCAAAGCCGCGGCCGTGCCGATGCTGTGCGCGGTTGGCGGTATGCTTGCGCCGCCGGTACTGTTCATCGGCGTGATCTCATTGTTCGCGGCGGCAGGATCAGGGCAACTCGTCATCGCTTCAGGAACGTCGTTCTCCTTCGCACAGATGTCCAATGGCTGGGCGGTGCCCACAGCCACGGATATCGCGTTCTCATTGGCCGTATTGGCCCTGTTCGCCAAAGCGTTGCCGGGATCCATCCGCGCTTTTCTGATGACATTGGCCACAGTGGACGACCTGCTGGCCATCATCCTGATCGCGGTGTTCTTCTCATCGGTGAACGCATGGTACTGGTTCCTTGGCATAGCCGTATGCGCGGTCGTCTGGTACTTCCTTGTCCGCATGCGCAAGGTACCGTGGCTGGCCGTGGCCATCGTGGGCGTGCTGGCATGGGTCATGATGTTCGAAGCCGGCGTGCACCCCACTTTGGCCGGCGTGCTCGTGGGACTGCTCACGCCGGCGCATGAGCGTTTCGGTGAGAAGACGCCGCGTGCGGAACGTTACGCCGACAAGCTGCAGCCGTTCTCCGCACTGCTGGCGTTGCCGATCTTCGCACTGTTCGCCACTGGTGTGCACTTCGAGTCGTTGACCTTGGCGCTGTTCGTCTCGCCGGTGGTCGTTGCCGTGATGGTGGCGCTCGTGGTCGGCAAACCTCTGGGCATCATGACCACCGCATGGCTGTCCACGCACGTGGGCGGTCTGAAGATGGCCAAGGGACTGCGCGTGCGCGACATGTTCCCCGCTGCCTGCGCCTGCGGCATTGGTTTCACGGTGTCGTTTCTCATCGCGTCGCTGGCGTATCAGGATGCCGAACTATCGGCTGAAGCCCGTTTCGGCGTCCTGGTGGGGTCCATGGTCGCAGCCGTGATCTCAGGTATTCTGCTGAGCCGTCAATCCAAACGATTCGAACTGGAGGACGGTACGAAGCATAAGCATCATACCGGCGACGAAGACGCCATGAACGAAGTTGAGACGGTGCTGGAAGACGGTACCGTGGTGGTCAGCCAGATAATCGGCACCCACCAGGAACAGTAAAAGGAATCTCCATATGTTGAAAGGGCCACGCATCCCCATGCATGGCCCTTTCAACATATGCGTGCCATTGCGGCACGGCTGATTAATCTGATTGGTCTATTTCTTGACGGCAACCAGCAGACCAGTGCCGGTCGGCGTCAACGCAGTGACGAACCGTTCATCCGACTCCACCGTTTCCAGCAATTCGCGCATCGCGATGGATTTGGCATCACGATTGGCGGGATTCAGCACGCCGCCGGCCGATGTGGCCGAATCAAAGGCAAGCACATCGGTGAAGACAATCGCGGCATGCGGTTTCAGCAGGCGTGGAGCCTGAGCGAAAGCCGCAGCATAATTCTCCGAATCGCCGGCCACGACGATCAAATCGTAATTCTCGGCGTTCAGGCGGGGCAGAAACACACCTGCGGACGCGTTCACGGCACGCAATGTGGTTTCGGTGTCATCGGACAGACGATTGAACAGTTTGCGAATCAGCGCGATGCCCTGCGTGGACGAATCGACGGCCGTAAGCTGGCCTGCATTGTCAAGACCGTTGATCAGCTGCATCGTCTCCACCACGGAACCGGTGCCGATGGCGATCACCGACGAGGCGTCCAACATCCGCACCAGCATGCGCAGCAATTCGGCCTGCGCCGCGGATCCTTGGGGAATGCCGGCTTCCTCGGCCGCGGTTCTGATCGCATTGAGTTCGGCAGACTGGCGTGAGAACGCATGATCCTCGACGTATTCCCACGATTTCGCGAGATTGGTATATGACGTCCTATCCATTTCAGCGCTCCTTGATTTGGGCGATCAGCTGCCAGATCTCCTCACCGACATCGATGCCACGCGGGCATTCACGCGTGCAGGCGCGCACCGACTGGCACGCGGCGATGCCATCGGCGGAATCGATGGCATCCATACGTGCATCCGTCTGACCGTCGCGTGAATCATTGATGAAACGGGAGGCGGCGATAAGAGCCGCAGGGCCGATGAACGCCTCGCCGCCTGCATATACCGGACAGCTTCCCTCACAGGTGCCGCAGGCTATGCAGTTGCTCAGCAGCTCATACTTGGAGAGCTGCTGGGGATTCTGCAGATATTCGAATGCGTTGATCTTGCCGTCCGCGGTGGTGGCGAGTTCGCCACTGGCCTGCAGATACGGCTTGAGCTTCCTGATTTGGCCAAGCATCTGGTCGATATCGGCGATCAAATCACGCTGCACGGGGAAACCGGGCAGCGGTGCGAGCTCGATGACACCCAAATCGTCGGCATCCTGCGTTTGCGCGGGTTGAACGTCTTCTCCCGTATGACGGAAGCCGTCCTCATCCACCTGTGCGTCGGATGGCTGCTTTGCCCAAGCCTTCACCGTGGCGGTGCACAGAAGCGTAGGCGTGCCGTTGATGGACACGGCATCGGAACCGCACATGCCATGACCGCACGAATAACGGAAGGCAAGCGTCGGATCGATGGTGCGCTTGACTTTGAGCAGGCAGTCAAGCACGGTGTCCTCCGGACGCGCCGGCACCACGTAATCCTGCACCCACTGCTTGCCTCGCGGACGCCTGCGCGCGGATCCGGAATCGCCGAAGGGAGAGCTCTTCCTAGCGAACGGCGAGCCGCCTCGTTCACGGCCGCGTTCGGGACGCGGCGTGAACCTGTTCACCCGCAACGTCACCGTTTCCATGCCGTTCTCCATGCCGCTCATATACCTGCCTTTCGATAAAAAACCGTCAACCAGTCTGCCATACGCCGTGCCCAGGGTGTCAGTATTCACGGGCCTTTGGCGGCATGTCCACGATGTGCACCGGCTGCCAGGAGACCTGGCAGGAAACATCCGTCATGGAATGGGCCAGGAAATGCTCGTCGTCACGCTCCGGGAAATCAAGACGCTTCAACGATCCACGGGATTCGTGACGCGCATCGGAGGCGGCGAGCACGGCCTTGCCGAGCTCCAACAGATGGCGCACCTCCCAGATGGCGGTGATTTCCTGATTGAACGTGGGGGAGTCGGAATGCGCATGCAGCGCCTCGGCACGCGGCGTGAGCGTATCGTCCAGCGTAGCCAACGCCTGTTCGATGCTGTTCCGGTCGCAACGCACCGCGACCGCCTGCTCCATGACGGATCCCAAATCGGCCATCAGCTGGTACGGATTGTCCGACGACGCATCGTCGTCATCGGACGGCCGCGTCAACAGTTCCTTGACCTGCGCGGAACGCTTGTCGGCAGCCTGCGACACCGCGTCGATAGATGCTTCGTCGGCAGGCTCGGCCATCGGATCGTTCACTGGATTATCGACGACACGTTCAGCCATCGCCTTGCCCGAACGGGTGCCGAAGAGACAGGCGTCCAACAGCGAGTTGCCGCCCAGACGATTCGCGCCATGCACCGACACGCAGGAGCATTCGCCAGCGGCGAACAGACCGTCCACGACGGCGCGTTCGCCATCGACCCAACGGTAGACTTCGCCGTCGGTGGTGATGGGGATGCCGCCCATGGTGTAATGCGCGGTGGGTTTGACCGGCACATAGTCGCGGGTCGGATCGAGATCGGCATACTGTTCGATGGTCTCCACCACCTGCGGCAGCACCTCATGCATATGATCCGCATCGATGCCGGTCATATCCAGCCAGACACAATCCTTCGGCCCATCCGGATCCTTCGGATCGGCGATTCCTCGTCCGGCGTCGATTTCAGCCATGATGGAACGGCTCACCACATCACGCGCGGCAAGGTCGGCATGACCCGGCGCGTAATGTTCCATGAACGCCTCGCCATCGGAGTTGCGCAGCATGCCGCCTTCCGCACGTGCCGCCTCAGACAGCAGAATGCCGGTATGGGCGAGACCGGTCGGATGGAACTGCACGAACTCGCTATCCTCAAGCTGAAGGCCGGCGGACAATGTCAACGCCATGCCGTCACCGGTCAGATCCCACGAATTCGACGTGGTATGGAACAGACGGCCGGCACCGCCAGTGGCCATCAGCACATTGCGTGCGTGGATGGCATGCGTCTCGCCCTTGTGCGTGTCGAACGCCACCACGCCCTCGACCTTGCCGTGGTCTTCGGAAACCACCAGATCGGTCACATACCATTCCTCGGCGAACTCAACGCCCTCGGCCACGCACTGCTGCCACAGCGAGAACAGAATCTGATGCCCGATGCGGTCGGCCGCATAAGCGGCGCGGCGGACCGGTTCCTTGCCGAAATCCTTGGTATGGCCTCCGAAACGGCGCTGCGCGATATGGCCGTCATCGGTACGCGAGAACGCGACGCCGGCATGCTCCAGCGCGATCACAGTGGCAGGAGCCTGTTCGGCAAGCAGCTTCGCCGCATCCTGGTCGACAAGCCAGTCGCCGCCTTTGACTGTGTCATAGTAATGCCAATGCCAATCGTCTTTCTCCACGTTGCCAAGGCTGGCCGCAATGCCGCCTTCCGCGGAGCCGGTGTGCGAACGCAGCGGCTGCAGTTTGGATATCACCAGGACGTTCGGTTCGATGCCGTCCGCCCTCATCTGGCGCATCCGCTCGCTACGGAGCATTCCCAACGCTGCGGACAGGCCGGCCGCGCCTGCGCCGACGATCACTGCATCATACATATCTTCAACATGCTTCGGACTCATACCACCGATTCTCGCACAAGGTGTGACCTCGCACGTTCGACGCGGCTGAGGTGGAGGTGCCGGGCCTGCTATCGCTGCTCGGCGATGATCCATCCGGACCGCATGCTGATGCGGCCTTCAAGCTCCAAGGAGCCCAGTTCGCGCATGATTCGCGAGACGGGATATTCTCCCGGATGCGTCTTGTCCATTAGATCGAGCAGATTGTCGGCGGAGACGTGGCCGTTTGCTTCGGCGCAAGTTTTAATGGCGGCGAGTATGGCATCGTCGGATTCATCTGTCGATTCCTGCGGATGTTCGGTGTCATCCGGCAGGTCGACATGTTGCGGGCGATGCGCGCTATGGCATAGTTCGTCGATCTCCGCCAGTGAGCAGACGATGGTGGCTCTGCCGTCTTGGATAAGGCGATTGCAGCCGGTGTTATGCGGCATGGTGATGTCTCCCGGCACGGCGAACAGATTGCGGTTGAGTTCGTTCGCCCAGCCTGCGGTGTTGAGCGCGCCGGAACGCGCACGTGCCTGCGCCACGATCAGAGTGGATGACAATGCCGCGATCAGACGGTTGCGCAGCAGGAACCGTCTTGCCTCCGGCACGGTTCCGGGGCACAGTTCGGAAATCAAAGCGCCCGAATGGCTTTCGATCTGCTCGAACAGGTTCTGGTTGCTTTTCGGACCGATATGGTTCAGTCCGCCAGCGAATACGGCGACGGTGCGTCCTGCCAGCGCGGCGCTCATTTCGTCCATGGCTTTGACCGCGCCCCAATGTGCCGCGGCGTCGGTGCCCAGCGCGCCGCCGGATACCACCAGATGTCCGGCACGCGCCATCCGAAGGGCCAACTCGTGGGCGCTTTGCCTACCGTAGTCGCTTACGCCCCGTGAGCCGACGATACCCACCGGCTCGGGGCATGACACCAGCGCCTTCGGATCGCCTTTGCCCCATAGGCAGAGCGGGGAGGCCCAGTCGGTGCGCAGTGAAAGGTCGTTCAGTTGGCTGGGCCAACAGGGGTGATGCGGGGCGATGATCCACTGCGTGCCGTCTGCTGTGAACCAGTCTCGCAATGCGTCCGGATCCTTGCTGGGCAACGATGCCAGACGTTGCTGCCATGACACCAGCGAGCCATGGAACGAAGCCATCCCGCGGGCGTTGATGGTGCGTCCCCAACGAGTGACGCCGTTGATGAACGCCGCATCCAATGACGTGCAGGCCGCGGCCGTCACATTTTCGTGATTGCCAGGGCCGCTGTCAGCGATCAGCTGTAGCGCGCTTGCCGCGGAGCCGGTGCCTTTGACCAGCGCGTACATCATCGCGTCGGCGCTGTCCAGGCAGAAGGTGAGCACCGCGCGGGCCAGGGTCTCGTCGTCGATCGTCACCATCATGCCAGCCTCGTTCTCATGGATATTCCCTGCATCATTTCCTCAGGTCCTGGGGAAGTCTTTCCCGCCAGATCGGATAATGTCCACGCAAGCCGCATGGCACGGTCGGCGCCACGCAGGCTCAGCCGCTCGCTCGCCAAGGCGCGGTTGACCAATTCGATGGCCTTGGGGGAGGTGTTGGCTCTCAGCCAGGTGCTGGTAGCCTGCGCGTTGCAGCACCAGCCGAATTCGCGGAACCGTTCCTGCGCCATCTGCCGGGCAACGATGACACGCAGACGTATGGCATGGCTCGAATCGCCGGAGGGAGCGTTCCCCGGACTTATCCGCTCCACCGGAGGCACCTCGATCTGGATGTCGATACGGTCGAGGATCGGTCCGGAAAGCCGGCTGAAATACTTGACGCGGTCCTTTTCTCGGCAGGTGCAGCGCTCGCCGTTGCCGTACGCGTAGCCGCACGGGCAGGGATTCGCCGCCATAATCAGTTGGAAGCGAGCCGGATAGTATGTGGTGCCTTTCGCTCTGGAAATCGCGACATATCCGGATTCCAAAGGTTCGCGCAGCGTCTGCAGCGTACGCGCCGAGAATTCCGGAGCCTCGTCCATGAACAGGATGCCGCGATGCGCGCGGGTGATGGCTCCGGGCTGGGCCAATCCTGCGCCTCCACCCACCAGCGCGGCGGTCGACGCGGTATGGTGGGGCGCCTCGAACGGTGGAACGTCGCTGATTCCGTATCCGGGAAGCGTGCCGCATAACGAACGAATCGAGGCCACTTCAAGCTGTTCCGTCTCGTTCAAAGGACTCATGATGCCGGGAATGCGCGAAGCGAGCATGGTCTTGCCTGTGCCGGGCGGACCGGTCATCATCAGATGATGGCCTCCGGCGGCAGCCACCTCCAACGCCCATTTGGCCGCTTGCTGGCCCATCACTTCGCTCATGTCGCCGGGCGGAGGGCACATGCCCGTGGCGCCGACATCGGCGTTCACGGCATGCGTGGCTTCGGGAATCCGGTAGTCCGCATCGCCTCCCATCAGTTCGATGAGCTCTCCGACATGCCTCACGCCGATCGCCTTGACATCCGGAACGAGACGGGCCTCATCAAGGTTGGCGTAAGGCACGATGATTGTTGCGATTCCCTGCTCCCGCGCATGCAGCATGATGGGCAGCAGTCCGTTGATGGGCAATACGGTGCCGTCAAGATTCACCTCGCCAAGCACGATGGTGCCGGCCAGACAGTCATGGGCGATTGCGCCGGCCGCGCTGAGCACGCTGGCCGCGATGGCCAGATCATGCGAAGAGCCTTTCTTCGGCATGGACGCTGGGGAGAGATTGACCGTGACACGGGTTTCCGGCCATTTGAAACCACTTGCCTGGCATGCCGACTTGACCCGTTCGCGCGCCTCGGACAATGAGGTGTCGGGCAGGCCGATGATGGAGAAATAGGGAAGTCCAGGGGATACGAACGCTTGAATCTGGACGATGAAGGCTTTCAAACCGATCAGTCCTACGGAAAGGGCGCTGCCGATGGCCATCAGAACGCTCCCTCGATATGATGCAGCAAAGGTCTGTCTCCCTGCACCACGACGGTGACGACGTCAAAACGCACGCCACTGTTCGGCATGCGGTGCTCCGGCGCCGTCAGCCATTGCACGGCGGCATGGCGCAGATTGATTTGCTTGGAAGCGGTCACCGCCTCCTGAGGGGTGCCGTAGCGCATCGTACGTCTGGTTTTGACCTCGACGAAAACGATCTGGCCCATCGGATTGCGCGACACGACGTCGAGTTCGCCGTATCGGCAATGCCAGTTGCGGTCGAGCGTCCGCCACCCTTGGCTTTCCAACCATGCGGCGGCGTACTGTTCTCCCAGCTCGCCAATCTGTCGGGAACGCAGCGTGCCGTCATGCAGACGCCGCGCTAGGGAATCGAGAATCTGCTCCGGCGGCTGCGTTGGGGCCGGAACATCATGTGATGATGAATGGTTCATGTCCCTAGTCCAACAGACAGAAGCCACGCATGACAAGGCCGATAGGCTAATGTGGATAACTTACGTATCTCGGGCGTGTCGTGGATAGTCGGTGGATGAGTCGACGCTATCCACACCTATCCACAACACGATCCAAGGCCTCTGTGCGAAAAGAGTGACCGATGAACCGTCAACGACGGGTCAAAGCGGTCAATTCGTCGAGATTGAGTTCGAAGCTCACGCCTCGTTCCTCATGATTCGGCTGATACTGGGTGCTTTCCATCGCATGGCGGACGAACTCGCCGGCGATGTTCGCGGCCTCGGCCAGAGGACGGCCAGCCATCACCGCGCCGCACAGCGCCGACGCGAACGCGTCGCCGGTGCCGTGGGTCATGAACGGCAGCTTGGCATGCGCCAGCTCCTGTTTTCCGGCGACGCCCGTCGAAGCTGACGCCACATAGTTGCGAATCATGCCATCCCCTCGATCGATGCCCTTAAGCACCACGTTCTTCGCGCCGGCGGCAAGCAACGCCCCAAGAATCTCATCCACCTGCGCGTCGTCGATATCCTGGCCTGGATAGTCACGGCCCGTCAAAATGGATGCCTCGGTAAGATTCGGCATCAGCGCATCCGCGCCATCCACCAGCGTGCCCATCGCCCGACACAGCTCAGGAGTGTACGTGGCGTAGATTTCTCCGCCGTCGCCCATCACCGGATCCACCAACCGCAAGGCATGCGGATACTCCGCGTATAGGCGTTTGATGATTGCGACCTGGTCCGCGGAACCAAGAAAACCGGAATAGACGCCATCCAAATCGACGTTCTCCTGACGCCATGCGTCCAGATAGCCGTCCAGAATCTCGGTCGTATCGTGGAACGTGAATACCTCGTAGCGCGTGTGCGCGGAAAACAGCGCCGTCGGCACCGGACAAACGTCGCAGCCGGCCGCCGACAGAATCGGAATGGCCGCCGTCAGCGAACACTTGCCATAACCGCACATGTCATGCACCGCGGCGACGCGCGGAATATACCGCGGATCACGGTCGTACAGAATCTCATCGCTCATATCGGAACCTCTCTTGCGATTTGCCTGCCCATGACTTTAGCCGTTCCCCTGACCTGACGCGCATCCGTTCCTCACGGTGGGTCACCGGCATGCGGGACTTCGGCGTGTCGAATGGTTCCGAATGGTTTTTTCAACGGTTGGGGGAGTGGGGAAAGCCAATGATTCCAACGGTTTATAAGGGGATATAGGCAAGTGCGATAACGTTCGGCTTGCGTTGCGCTCGCCGGCCGGTTTATTGTCGCTACCAACACCTGGCCAAGCGCCCTACACGGCAGGGCGGGTGGCCAACCAAGACGAGAACAACGAACCCTTATCCAAGGAGAGCGCATCATGGCAAACAAGAACTATCGTTTCGAAACCCTGCAGCTGCACGTCGGCCAGGAGCAGGCCGACCCGGCCACCGACTCCCGCGCGGTGCCGATCTACCAGACCACCAGCTACGTCTTCCACAACTTCGACCACGCCGAGGCCCGCTTCGGACTGGCGGACCCGGGCAACATCTACGGACGTCTGACCAACTCCACCCAGGGCGTGTTCGAAGACCGCATCGCGGCCCTCGAAGGCGGCACCGCGGGCCTGGCCGTCGCGTCCGGCGCGGCCGCCGTGGAATACGCGGTGCGCAACATCACCCAGTCCGGCGACCACATCGTCGCAGCCAAGAACGTGTACGGCGGCACCTTCAACCTGCTGCGCCACACCCTGCCGCGCGACGGCATCACCACCACCTTCGTCTCCGCCGAGAACCCGCAGGAGTTCGAGGACGCCATCCAGGAGAACACCAAGCTCGTCTACTTCGAGACCTTCGGCAACCCGAACGCCGACCTGCCCGACTTCGAGGCCATCACCGCCATCGCCCACAAGCACCACCTGCCGGTGATCGTGGACAACACCTTCGCCTCCCCGTACCTGTTCCGCCCGCTGGAGCACGGCGCCGACGTCGTTGTGGAATCCGCCACCAAGTTCATCGGCGGCCACGGCACCACCCTCGGCGGCGTGATCGTGGAAGGCGGCAAGTTCAACTGGGCCGAAGTGCCGGGCAAGTTCCCGACCCTGACCGAGCCGGATCCGTCCTACCATGGCCTGAACTTCTATGAGGCCCTCGGCGGCGCCGCCTTCGTGACCCGCGTGCGCGCCATCCTGCTGCGCGACACCGGCGCCACCCTGTCCCCGTTCGCGGCCTTCCTGCTGCTGCAGGGCACCGAAACCCTGTCCCTGCGCGTCGAACGCCACGTCCAGAACGCGCTGAAGGTCATCGACTACCTGAAGACCGTGCCGGAGGTCGAGTCCATCTCCCACCCGTCCATCGAAGGCCGCAAGGACAACGACCTGTACAAGAAGTACTTCCCGAACGGCGGCGGTTCCATCTTCACCTTCGACATCAAGGGCGGCAAGGACGCGGCACGCGTGTTCATCGACAACCTGCACCTGTTCAGCCTGCTGGCCAATGTGGCCGACGCCAAGAGCCTCGTGATCCACCCGGCCTCCACCACGCACTCCCAGGAGACGTTGGAGGAGCTCGAGGACCAGGGCATCCACCAGGGCACCATCCGCCTGTCCATCGGACTGGAGAACATCGACGACATCATCGAGGACCTCGAAAGCGGCTTCAAGGCCTTGCGCGAATCCGGTCTGGCCAAGTGACTTTGGTCTGAAACAACTGTCGGGCGGTCCGCTGCACCATGAGAAGGGGGTGTTGCGGGCCGCCCGCTTTGCACTGCGCTTGTAACGCGGATGGGATAAAATTTTCGCTTGTTGCGATATGGTATGTCGCAATTTGATACATCGAAAGAAATTCCTTGCGATTTCTTTACAAATCGTAGGAAAAGCAAGATGATTTTGCTATTTTGGTAAAAAAGAGAGAAGAAGACTGTATTATGGCGCAGGACGTCAAGAACGATATCAAGAAAGCTATTCAGGTCAACACCATCCCGTTGATCGCCATCATGACCGCGGTCACCACCGTGCTGACCATGTTCGTGAAGATTCCGACCCCGACCCGTGGATACCTCAACCTGTCCGACACGATGATTTTCTTCAGCTCCTATGCGTTCGGCCCGTGGGTCGGCGGCATCGTCGGCGGTCTTGGACCGGCGTTGTCCGACCTCATCTCGGGATACCCGCAGTGGGCAATCTTCACCTTCATCATCGACGGTCTGCAGGCGGTGCTCGTGGGTCTGCTGGTCCGTGAATTCAAACCGGCCAACGTCGTCATCGGCTCTCTGGTGGCCGGCGTGTGGAAGGTGTTCGGCTACTTCATCGCCGGCGGCATCCTGTCCGGCTTCGGTCCGGCCCTAGGCGAAATCATCGGCAACTCATTCCAGATGGTTGTCGGCCTGATCGTTGGCTTCGCACTGTTCTCCGCAGTGCGCAAGGCTTATCCGCCGCTGGTGCGACTCGGCAACCTCAGCGTCAAGGCCGGCGAGTGATACATTATTGTCTTGCATAAATAAAGCCCGTGGGTTCACCGATGAACGGCGATTCCACGGGCTTTATTTATACATATTCGTTCATATAGTATCCGTAGTGGCTGTGTTCGCGGCCGGTGCAATGGGCTGATGTGCTGAAAGATATGGAGAAGAGCGCATGATCACGGTACGTGATTTGAGTTGGCAGTATGAGCCATTGGTGGATGGCGGCAAGCCGGTGGATAGCCTCAAGCATGTCAGCTTCGATATCAAATCAGGCTCGTTCGTGGGCGTCATCGGACCGACCGGCGCCGGCAAATCCACCCTGTGCATGGCTTTGGCCGGAATCATCCCGAATCTGGCGGACGGCACCATGACCGGACTGGTGGAAGTCAACGGCATGAACACCAGCCGTCATTCCGTATCGGCGTTGTCCGAACGTATCGGCTACGTGCAGCAGGATCCCGAAGCGCAGCTGTTCTGCGCGAGCGTTGAGGATGAGATCGCCTTTCCTTTGGAAAACCGCGGCATCGCACCGGACATCATCGACAAGCAGATCGACGTCATGCTCGATCTGGTCGGCATGACCGGCTACCGCAAGCGCGTGCCGGCCAGCCTGTCGGGCGGGCAGATGCAGCGTGTGGCCATCGCGGCGGCATTGGCGGCGGAACCCGACGTGCTCATCCTTGACGAACCGACTGCGGCGCTCGATCCGGAAGGCAAGCAGGAAGTCTTCGATGTGCTTGAACGCATCCGGCAGACCCGTTCCATGACGGTGATCATGGCGGAACAGGACACGGAGCATATCGCCTATTGGGCCGACCAAGTATTGTTCATGGTCAATGGGGAATTGGTGCGCAACGGCGACGCCAGCCTGTTCGTCCGTGAAAAAGGACTGCTGGAATCCTCCGGCGTGCAGGTCGCGGACGATCCGCTGCCGCAGGTCAAGGCCGTACAGCAGGGCAAAAAGCATAAGAAGGACAAAAAGAATCAGCCGGAACGGTCCAAGGACGTGGTCATCAGCCTGGACCATGTCTCCTACCAATATGAGCGCGGCGGCAATGCATCGAAAGCTCTGGACGACGTGACGTTCGACATCGAACGTGGCTCATTCATCGGACTCATCGGACGTAACGGCTCCGGCAAGACCACACTCGCCAAACATCTGAACGGACTGATCCGACCCACGCAGGGCACGGTGACGGTGGATGGGCTCGACGCCTCCAAACACAGCGTCGGCGAAATGGCGGCCCACGTCGGATTCGTCTTCCAGAATCCCGACCATCAGATCTTCTGCTCCACCACCAAGGAGGAAATCGCATTCGGTCCTACCGCGCTTGGACTGGACGGAGCCACCGTGTTCAAACGCGTCGACGAGATGCTGACGCTGTTCGACCTGCACCGTTATGAAGACGTCTCGCCGGCCACGCTCGGCTACGGCGAACGCCGTGCGGTGGCGCTGTCATCCGTGCTTGCAATGCGCACGCCGATCCTCGTGCTCGACGAGCCTACGGCCGGTCTCGACCACCGTCTCGCAGCACGCTTCCTCGGCACCATCGAGAAACTCAACCAGCGCGGCGTCACCATCGTCATGATCAGCCACGACATGCGCGCGGTATACCGGTACTGCACGCATGTGCTGGAATTGGAGGACGGAAAAGTCGTGCAGTATGGGCCGATCGACAGGTCCGAAGCGGCGCAGAAGCAATCTCGGACCATCCGCAAACCGCGTAAATCCAATGGGCCCGTTTCGGCGACGCATGTGCTGCTGAAAGTCACCAAGCATGAGGAAGGACGACACTGATGGACGCCGATTTGTATGTACCCGGGCGACGGCTGGCTGCATCGCGCCGACCCCCGTGTGAAATTCCTCATCACCGTGGTCATGTTGGTGTTGTGCCTGGTATGGCGCAACTGGGCGTTCATACTTGACGTTCTGATCATCGAACATCTCATGCTCATCACCGACGGCGTGCCGCTGAAACGCATCGGCTGGGTGTGGAAGATCCTCGCCGTGATCATCGTGTTCATCGTGGTGCTCTGGCCGATTTTCGACCCATCCGGCACGCACGTGCTGTGGCAGTGGGGATGGCTGAAACTCACGCGAGAGAACCTCGTCATGGCCGCGGTGATGGGATTGCGCATTCCGGCGCTCGGATTCGCGTGCTTCCTCACGTTGTTCACCACCAGCCAGACCAAGCTGATCCGAGGGCTCACCTCCCTGGGCATGCCGTACAAGGCCGGACTCACGCTCGCCACCGCGCTGCGCTACATTCCGGTGTTCTTCTCCATCTTCCAATCCGTATCGGCCGCGCAACGGGCCCGCGGACTCGACTTGAACGGCAAGAAAGACGCCACCGGCAAGAAACGCAACGTATTCGTACGCTTGGTGGACCGGTTCAAATCGTATCTGCCCATCATCATCGCGGTGCTGATCCGCGCCTACAAAATGAGCCAAAGCGTCGGCTGGGCTATGGAATCGCGCGGGCTCAACCTCCAAGGCGTGAGACGCACCTACCGCATACAGCTGAAGATGAGACTCTCCGATTGGATCATCCTTGCGGTCACTGCCGCCGCGACGACAGGCAGCATCTGGCTGATGCTGTGGCAGTTCTGAGGTAGGCCAATGTTCCAGAACGAACAACGCATCACCATCACCGCACGCGACCTGAAAGTGGTCTCGGCCCTGCAATGCGACGGCCGCATGACCATGCAGGCGCTTGCCGACAAGGTCGGCATTTCCGTATACGCGGCTACGGAAAGCTACCGCAGGCTTACGGAATCCAACATCATGAGCATCGTGCCGGTATGCAATCCGTTGAACCTAGGCAACTACAGCCAGGTGCTGGTGGGCCTGCGCATCAACGGCAACCTCGACAAGGCGCTTGCCATGCTCAAATCCATGCCGCAGGTCACGTATGTGGTCTGCGCGTTGGGCGATGCCGACATCATCGCCGAAGCCGTCGTGTATTCCGCCGAAGGCATGGACCATTTCCTTAAGCATGATCTGCGCGCATTGCCGGGATTGACACGTCTGCAGGTGTTCTCCTGCGGACGGCTGGTACTTGACGACCACAACGTCAGCGTGGTCAACCGGCTCCTGGCCGCGCATGGCGAGACCGGTTTCCTGACCAAACGTGAGGCGAGCGTTGGCACTGGCATTCCCGCACACCGTCTGGATATGCGCTTCGTGCGTACGTTCAACGAGTTGCAGCATGACGGCAGAGCCAGCTATGCGACGTTGGGGGAGCGGCTTGGCGTGACGCATACCGCGATTCGTGGGCGCATCAAGAAGCTGGAGGAATCCGGCGTGATGCGCATCATGGCCACCGTCAGCCCCATGCGTTTGGGTGGATTCCGTCAAGCGTTCCTCGGCCTCGGTGTGAAACCGCCTTATCGGCTCGACACCGAACAGCTGCTGGCGATCGATGAGGTGACGTATGCGATGAGCGGCGTCGGATTGAACGGCGCCGATTACCTGATCGAGGTCATCGCCGACACCGACGAGGACCTATGGCGCGTGGTGGACGAGTCTATTCGACCATTGCCAGGCGTGGAGCAGGCCTGGTGGGCTTCCACCGTCAGCGTGGAAAAAGAGTCGTACTGGCTCGAACCTCCGCAGGATGGTGTGCTCCTCGACGATTGATGAATCAATGGCATGGGGCGTCTCATTTTTGCTCATTCTCAAGGATGAGATGATAATTCAGACCAACGCATGATATTCGAATCAGCTGTTTTTCCGTAATTTTGGAGGTAATCCAAAGAAAGGAATGACAGCATGGATATCAGGGACACCATCAAAGCTACCAATACGGCCATTGCAGCAGTGGATCTTGTGAAGGACTACGGTTCCGGAAATAACACGGTGCATGCGTTGCGTGGCGTCAACGTCGCTTTCGAAAAAGGAAAATTCACGGCGATTATGGGACCGTCCGGTTCTGGCAAATCCACGCTGATGCACACTCTGGCCGGCCTTGACTCGGCCACCAGCGGCCACATCATGTTCGATGGCAAGGACCTGACCCGTATGAACGATGACCAGCTGACATTGCTGCGCCGTCACCAGATCGGCTTCATCTTCCAAAGCTTCAACCTGCTGCCGATGTTCACCGCCGAACAGAACATCGTCATGCCGCTTACCCTTGCCGGCGAGAAGCCGGACCGCCAGTGGCTCAACCTGCTGGTCGAAACGCTTGGACTGAAGGAGCGTCTGAACCATCGTCCGAACGAACTGTCCGGTGGCCAGCAGCAGCGCGTCGCCATCGCACGCGCGCTCATCACCAAGCCGCAGCTCGTGTTCGCCGACGAACCGACCGGCAACCTCGACTCCGTGTCCAGCGCGGAAGTATTGAGCTTCCTCAAACGCTCCGTGAACGAACTCGGCCAGACCATCATCATGGTCACCCACGATGCCGTCGCAGCCTCCTACGCGGACCGCGCCATCGTGTTCGCCGACGGGCAGATTGTGGCCGACGTCGACCAGCCAAGCGCCGAGCAGATGAACGATCTGCTGATGAAGGAGCGCGAATCGGCCACGCAGACCATATACCCCGCCCGCCACGCCGGCTGACGCATTTCGTAAAAACCCGCTTTCGCAAAATGTACTTGAAGAAGGAAACCGAACTCCCATGTGGTCCATCACTTTGAAACTCATGCGTAAAACCAAGCGCATGCTCATCCCCGCCGGCATCGCCATCCTGATCGGCACGGCGTTCATCGCCAGCACCTTCCTGTTCGGCAACGCCATGGGCGATTCGCTCGCCCGACAGATGACCGCCATGTTCGGTGGCGCCAACTATGCCGCCACCGCGAACGTCGATGGCCTCAGCGATAAGAAATCGACAAAGCGTATTCCGTCACCGTCGGCGATTTCCACGTCGACCAGCTGAAAGCCGTGGAAGGTGTGAAAGCCGTGCGCGTCGCGTCGGAAAGCGCCGTCACCGTCTCCAGCGACGACGACAACGTCAGCGGCGAACTGATCACCGGCGCATCCGACGCGTCGATGCTGCCGGTGCGCATATCGCAAGGCAGCCAGCCCAAGGATGCCAACGAAATCGCGTTGCCTGAGCAGACGGCGAAAACGTTGGGCGTGAACGTCGGCGACACGGTGACGCTGACGTCCCGATACGCCACGACCGAAACCGGCGGTAAAACCAAAGCGAACGACGTGCGCGTGGTGGGCCTGACCGCCGATCCGGAAGGCGCGTACTCGTTCTACGGCGGCGCGATCGTCGGCTCGGACAATCTCATCGCACTGATGCAAGGCGCGGACGATTTCAACGCGGTCAACGCCACCGCCGTCTACTTCGATTTCGCCATGGACGGCAACACCGTCGCCGCGAAAACCCTCAACGACGCACAGAAACTGCTGCCCGCGCACTACGAATTGAGCTCGCGCCAGAATGTCAGCGACGAGGCCGTCAAATCGTTGGGCGGCAACGGCACCAACGTCGTCACCATATTTCTTATGTGCTTCGGCATCCTCGCCATGTTCGTCGCCGCGCTCGTGATCGCCAACACCTTCCAGGTGCTTGTCGCGCAACGCCGACGCACGCTCGCCCTGCTGCGCACCATCGGCGCGAAGAAGGGACAACTGTACCGTTCCGTCCTGTTCGAAGCCTGTGCGCTCGGCCTGATCTCGTCCGTGCTTGGCGTGGCGTTCGGCAGCCTCATCATGTGGGGCATGTGCGCCGGCAACGTCATACGGCAGGGCATGCGGCTCATCTTCTCCTGGCAGGTGTTCGTCGTGCCGATCATCTTCGGCATCATCATGACCATGCTCGCAGCCCTCGGCTCCGCACGTTCCGCCACCTCGGTGACCCCGCTGGAGGCCCTGCGCCCGATCGAACTGACTGACACCAAGCGCGCCGGCATCGTACGCGCCGTTCTCGGCATTCTGATGGTCGTCGCAGGCATTGCGATGGCGGTGTTCTCAGTCTGGCGCATTCAATCCACCAACGGCGGACAGACGGCTCAAGCCAACGAATTCACAATGGCGGTGCTGATCGCCATTGCCGGCGCCGCGCTCATATTCCTCGGCATGGTGCTCACCGCCGTCTTCTGGCTGCCCGCACTGATGAAAGGCGCCGGAACGTTGGTGTCGCTTGCCGGGCCGTCCGCGAAAATCGCGCACGGCAACATACAGAAGAATCCGCGACGCATCGCAGCTACAGGCGCGGCCCTGCTCATCGGCGTGACCTTGGTCTCCACCATCGCCACCGGAGCGGCCAGCGTCAAACAAACCATGAACAACACGCTCGCCACCCGCTACAGCGTCGACGTCGTCGCCTCCGGCGAAGACCTGACCCAAGGAATGGCGGACAAGGTCGCCGGCATCAAAGGTGTGACCGACACTGTGTACGCGCCGGCCGCATCCGTGACATTGAATGGTACGGACGCTGCCAAACCGACCACCGTGCTGCTCATCGGTGTGAAGAACATCGACCAGGTCAAGCATGTGATGCGCGTCGACCTCGGCGACACCAGCCTCAGCGCGGACGACGTGCTCATGCCCTCATACAATGCGCAGACCGGCAAGAAACTCGCCTTCGCCAACGGCAAAGCCGAGTTCGACACCACCAGGGAATAAGAACGGCGACATGACGCGTCCGCTGACCTTGCATGTCACGCAACGCGACTATCGGCGCATTTTCGACAGTTACGGCGCCGTCGGATTCGTCGACGAACGGCACTTCGCCAACGGCGACCTCGACACCACAACGCACATGCTGCTGGTGAAAGCCGACACCGACCAATCCGGAACGTCCGTGAACGACCTGTACGACGGCATCCAGTCGGCATTGTCGAAGAGCGCGGACGCGGCGGTGTCCGGTCCGATCGCCGAACGTGTCACCTGGGCGCAGATGATCGACTCCATGATGATGCTCATGGTGGGGCTGATCGCCGTGGCGGTGCTGGTCGCCTTGATCGGCGTGGCGAACACGCTGTCCCTGTCGGTGATCGAACGCACCCGCGAATCGGCCACCCTGCGCGCCATCGGCATGACCCGCGGCCAGCTCAGGGCATCGCTCGCCATCGAAGCGCTGCTCATCTCGCTCGTCTCCGGCATCGCCGGCATCCTGCTCGGCACATTGTTCGGCTGGCTGGGCGCATACGTGGTGTTCAGCCTGTACGGCACCGTGGTGTTCCCCTTCGAATGGGGCGTCAACGGCATCGTGCTCGCCGTGGCCGCCGTGGCTGCGTTGCTCGCCAGCATCGCACCTGCCCGCAGAGCGGTCAAAGTACCGCCTGTTGAGGCGCTCGCAGAAGCTTAGGCGATAAACGGAATGCTCCTTCGAAAGAAGGAGCATTTTTGTTGCCGAATACGTTTTATGAAGATTTTATACGAGATGGTTTTCGTAGGCGAACACGACGGCTTGGACGCGGTCGCGCGCATTGATTTTCGACAGGATATGCGCGACATGCGTTTTCACGGTAGGCAGGCTGATGAACAGCTTGTCCGCGATCTCCTGATTCGACAGGCCATGCGCGATTTCGATGAGCACCTCGCGCTCGCGGTCGGTCAGTTCGTCCAATTCCGGATCGGTGTACATAGTTGCCGTCGAAGCGGAAGCGGACGTTGCGGAAACGGGCGCTGCGGCGGCCGTTCCTGCGAAATCGCCATCCATCATCTTCTCTATAAGCCGTTTCGTGGCGGATGGCGCGATGATCGCGTTGCCTTGGTACACGGTGCGAATCGAATTGAGCAGCGTCTCCGGTTCCGTGTCCTTCAGCAGGAAGCCGGACGCGCCGGCGTTGATCGCGGCCATCACGTATTCGTCCAAATCGAATGTCGTCAGAATGATCACACGGGTATGCGCATCGTCAAGCGCGCTGCCATCGGGTGCGAAACGATGCTGCAACGCGCTGATCCGACGTGTCGCCTCAATGCCGTCCATACCGGGCATACGCACATCCATCAGCACCACGTCGGGATGCAGCGTCTCCGCCAAAGCCACCGCTTCCGCGCCATCGCGCGCCTGGCCGACAACCGCCATATCCGGTTGCGAGCCGATCACCATCGCGAAACCGGCACGTACCAATTCCTGATCATCGGCGATGACCACACGAATCTTCTGTTCTTCACTCATACTCTCCACCTTATCGGCATCGTTCCGCTCACAGCGCGAAACAACCCCTTAAATCTCCCTGAAAAACTTGAACCGGCTATCGAGACGCGCGCTGCAGCTGCTCCTCCAGCGGTGCTGCGGGCCTCAACTGCAGTTCGCTCGCGCTACCGGCATGAGCGTCATCGCTGAAACCAGTCTCACGAAGCACTCCGAGCAGTTCGCGCATACGCTTAAGCGCGGCGCGCCCCTGTTCTCCGATGGCTTTGAACGCTGCGGAAATCTCGTCGGCAGTAGGCTCTTTGCCTTGTGCTTCGGCAGCGTCCAACATGCGGATACCATCGACGGCTTGACTAATCACGCTGTTCAGCGTGGCGGTGACTTCAGCCTGAATGCTGGCACTGATACGGTCGCGTTCCATATTCGCCGCGAGAATACGCTGCTTCTCCTGCTCGGCCACCAGCGCTTCCTCTCGCGCCTGCAACACCAGTGCGTTTGAATCACTGGAGCGAGTCCAACGCGCCCATGCCATAATGCCGGCGCACAGTATCAACACCGCAACCGTATACATAACGCCGGTAAAAAACGCCGCAGTACTGCTTGACGTGGCTGAAACCGGTTTTGTCAAGCCCACGGAAGCGGCGATAGCGTCGAACAAGGTAGCATATCCATGTTGGTCGGCTGCGATTTTCAAGCCCATCAGAGCTGAACAGGTGACAGCGGCAAGACCGGTCCAACGCCATGCGTGTTCACGCCCATACAATACGGCTGAATACAGTGCGCACAGCGACGCTACGATGTGCCCGACCTCAATCGATCCCAAAAACACCAATTGCACAACCGACAATACGAACACAATAAGCGCGCAAGTCTCGGGGAACCTGCGTCGAAGAGCCAGCGCCAGCAAGCAGCATGCGGCGATCGCATTTGAGAGCTGCGCATGAGGTGAACTATCAAAAAAGAACGTAACCGACATGCGATTCAGCAGCATGACCAATGCCACGGCACCAACGGAATCCATGAGCGCATAATGGTGCTGCGTCCACGCGGAAACGCGTTCCACCCAATTCAGCCCTCGCGAATTGGATGTATTTGCAAGTTCTACGGATTTCAGTTTCAACGATTTGAGCAAATCATGCAGATTGGGTGCGGTGATGCGCAAATGTTGCAGGGCATTCGAACGATGATCGCGACCGGTCGGTTGGTTGGTTTCCTGCGTCTGCTCCGATGGCTGATCTGGGATTCGCGCCGATATGTTGACGACTGTGTGAGGTGCGATTGCTTCGTCGGATAGTTTCGCTTTGCTGGATATGGCAGTTGTGTTGCAAGATTCGGACTGTTCCGAGGCATACTGTTCGCCGGTTTCTTCTGTCACCTGTTCTTTACCGCCGTAAGGCAGGGTGGCCATGACTTCGAAGCCTCCGCCGAGTTGAGGGCCAGCCTGCAACGAGCCTCCGGCCGATTCGATGCGTTCTTTCATGCCCAGCAGGCCGTAACCTGGCGTATGCCCGTCGATATTGGCCGCCGCGCCATGACCATTGTCGGTGATGGTCAAAGTGAGCAAACCGTTGTTCCATGACTCTTTAATATGTACATCGACGTGCGGCCCCGCATACTTGCGGATATTCGTCAGCGCCTCCTGCACTACATGGTAGGAAGCTATCGAGGCTTGTTCGCCGAGTTGTTCTGGGCTGGCGGTGCCGGTGATATTCCGTCGGATTCGAATGTCGGGGGAGACGTTTTGCGCTTGTTCCACAAGATTGCCGATATCGTTATAATCGGCGTGCGGTGAACCCCCGAATACTCCCAGAAGACGTTGCATGTCATGCAGTGCGCGTTCCGATTCGTGTCGAATCGTCTCCATGGTGTTTCTGGCCACCGCGGGATCATGCGTGCCTGCATAGCGACCGCCATCAGACTGCACGATGATGATTGACAGGGTGTGCGCCACCACATCGTGCATGTCACGTGCGATGCGTGCGCGTTCCGCTAACGCGGCGATATCGCGTTCATTCTGGTCTCGCGCGGCGATTGCCTCATTGCGTTCCCGCATCATGCAAACGGTTGCCAGACGGGCACGCTGCCAGAACGCTACAATGACGGTGGAAATAATGCATACTTCGAAAATCGGCGTCAGTACCAGCATGTATTGCGCCATCATGTCGGCGACTTCCGACATGGATGTTCCTGTGTAGATGGAACCGAGAGTGTCTTTCGTGACCATAACGCCATTTGGATTTGGGTCATTCCAGCTGCTCCATGTATGCACTTTGCCTCCGGTGAGCAATGGTCCATTGGTCATGGTCCATGCCACCAGCGCCGAAGCCAGAAGACCGATGATCAACGCCAGAATAATGAAGGCTTTCGTGTTTTTGGGATTGCCGTAGATGATCACCGAATACAGCATGAACAATGCCAGAATATCGGCGCCCAACAGGCAAGGGCCGAATATGAGATGCGCCAAGGTCAATGCCACGCAGAGCAACGCTCCGGTCTGCGGCCGCCATCGACGGATCAGCAGTGGAATAAGCATTGCCGCTTCCCATGCCATCTGCGTGGAAGGCTTAAGGTCAAACAGCAATCCCGGATTATAGGTGATGCCGCCGGTCACGCCGAACAGCAGAACACCTATAACAAGCGTGATGATGAGATCGCCGGCGAAAACATGGCCATGCATCCATGACAAGAGACGCTGTTTGAAATTCGACATACGTTCCACCCTAGCGCCAGATATGCTGTGACGCCATCATGCGCAGGAATGAAATAGCGGTAAGATAAAGCCGCTTTTGTGAGGTAAGGTTGTCTCCGCATGTGGGTGAGATGGAAGCCATCAAAAAGTCACTACCCGAATTGAACATGCCGATGATGCCAAAGGGAAGGTGAATGCATGACGTTGCTGAGCGAATACTACGTGCCCGGATTGCATATTGAGGATCGTTCCATCAAGGTGCCGTTGGATTGGACGGGCCACGAGCCTGGTCATGGGTTCGATGGCGAATCGATCAGCCTGTTCTACCGTGTGGTCACCGCTCCCGAACATGTGCATGATGATCTTCCGCTGCTCGTGTTCCTGCAGGGTGGTCCCGGTGGTTCCGGTCCGCGTCCGCTCGGTCCAAGTTCCGATGGTTGGATTGAGGAGGCCATCAAGCATTTCCGCGTGGTGTTGCCGGATCAACGTGGTACGGGGGCGTTCGTCCCGCGTCGATACGCATGTGATTGAGGGCATGGACGGCGACGGCAAGGCCGGTGCCGCGTTTTTGAAGCGCTTCCTCGCCGATTCGATCGTTCGTGACTTCGAGCATCTGCGTCGTACCGAATTCGGGAGCGCACGTTGGGTCACGCTTGGTCAAAGCTATGGCGGATTCCTGACGCTGACGTATCTTTCGCTGTTCCCGCAAGGAGTCATCGCCAGTTTCACCACGGGCGGCATTCCGCATGTTCCCGCCGATGCGACCGACGTGTACCGTCATACGTTCCCGCGCATGGCGGCAAAGACGAAGCAGTTCTACGAGCGTTACCCGATCGATATCGAACGCGCCGCGGCCGTCGCCGACATTCTGCAGTCGCGCAAGGTCGCATTGCCGAACGGCGATCCGCTCACGGTGGAACGCTTCCAATGCTTGGGATCCGATTTCGGCATGAAGCCAAGTTTCGAACGCGTGCATTGGATTCTTGACCAGGCATTCCTCGACGGCGACGGTTCGGCCTCAACCTCGGCGGAACTGTCTGACGAATTCCTGTCTTCCGTGATGAATGCGACCTCGTCTCGCCCGCTGTATTGGCCGTTGCAGGAGTTCATCTACGCCAACGGTGAGCTGGAAACGCCGATTTGCTGGGCCGCCCAGCGCGTGCGCTGCGAGCATCCGGAATTCGCGGGTGACATTCGTCCGCTTAATTTCACCGGCGAGGCCATGTTCCCGTGGATGTTCGAGCAGGAACGTGCGTTGCGTCCGTTCAAACCAGCCATGGACGTGCTTATGGAAGACACGCATTTCGGCACGATCTACGATGCCGACCAGTTGGCGCGCAATGAGGTTCCGCTGCAGGCTGCCGTCTATTTCGACGACATGTACGTAGATTCTGGATTGCAGCTCGACACGCTGTCCCGCGTCGGTCGTTCACATTATTGGACCACCAACGAATTCGAGCATGACGGCGTGCATGGTTCCGTGGTCTTCAAACGCCTGTTCAACGAAGCACTGAACAGGGGAGATCTGGAAGAACTGTTCTGACACAGACAATCCATCCATATATCGATATCAAATAGGAACCGGGAACAACAAGGAGAAACCATGTCCAACCCAACCATCGGATTCATCGGATACGGCAACATGGCACAGGCCATTGCCGAAGGACTTGTCGCGGCAGGTGCAATCGACGGTACTGACATCGTGGCGTGCGCCGCGCATTACGACAAACTGGAGAAAACCACGGCGAAGGTTGGTGCCACACCGCTGCGCACCGCTGCCGAAGTCGCAGACGCGGCCGACGTTGTCATCATCGCCATCAAACCGTACCAGATCGAAAGCGTCATCAAACCAATCGCCGGCGCGCTCGCCAACGAAAGCACATTCGTCGTATCCATTGCGGCAGGCTGGGATCTCGCCAAATACCGTGAACTGTTCGGCGCCGATTTCGGCGCGATGCACATCCAGTGCACCATTCCGAACACGCCGATGGCCGTCGGCAAAGGCGTGCTCGTCACGGAAACCGACAACACGCTGACCGACGCGCAAAACGAGACGTTCGAAAAGCTGTTCTCATCGATCAGCCTCATCGAACGCGTCGACTCCGCGCATATGGGCATCGGCATGTGCATCGCCGGCTGCGCGCCCGCATTCACCGACATGTACATCGAGGCGCTCGGCGACGCGGGCGTGAAATACGGTCTGCAACGCGCCACCGCCTACCGTCTGGCCGCAAAGATGGTGGAAGGCGTCGGCGCACTGTACCTGGCCAACGAAACGCATCCGGGTGCCATGAAGGACGCCGTCTGCTCGCCGGGAGGCACCACCATCAAGGGCGTGGCCTCGTTGGAGGAAAGCGCGTTCCGTGGTGCCGTGATCAAAGCCGTCGACGCCATCGAAGCCTAATACTAAACTAAGGAACCATGTCTCTTACTATCGGAATCGTCGGACTGCCGAACGTCGGCAAGTCCACCATGTTCAACGCATTGACCCGTAACAACGTACTGGCGGAAAACTATCCGTTCGCCACCATCGAACCGAACACCGGCATCGTGCCATTGCCGGATGACCGTCTGCCGGTGCTTGCCAAGCTCGTGCACACGGAGAAGATCGTGCCGGCCACCGTCACCTTCGTCGACATCGCAGGCATCGTCAAGGGCGCTTCGGAAGGCGAAGGCTTGGGCAACAAGTTCCTCGCCAACATTCGCGAAGCCGACGCGATCTGCGAGGTTGTGCGTGCCTTCGAAGACGATGATATCGTGCACGTCAACGGCAAGGTCGATCCGTCCGACGACATTGAAACCATCAACACCGAGCTGATCCTCGCCGATCTGCAGACCATCGAGAACGCGCTGCCGAAGCTGGAGAAGGATCTGCGCGGCAAGAAGATCGAGCCGGCCTACATGGACGCCGTCAAGCAGGCCAAGGAGATCCTCGAAGCCGGTGAGACCATCGACAAGGCCGCCCGCGAAGGCCGCTTCGACAAGGACTCCGTCTACGACCTGCACCTGATGAGCGCCAAGCCGTTCATCTACGTGTTCAACGTGGACGATTCCGAACTGCAGAACCAGGATCTCAAGACCAAGCTCGCCGCCTCCGTGGCTCCGGCTCCGGCCATCTTCCTCAACGCGCAATTCGAAGCCGACCTGACCGAACTCGACGAGGACGACGCGCGCGAAATGCTCGCCGACGCCGGCCTTGAGGAATCCGGCCTCGACCAGCTGGCACGCGTCGGCTACGACACGCTCGGCCTGTCCACCTTCCTCACCGCAGGCGAGAAGGAAGTGCGCGCATGGCAGATCCACAAGGGCTACACCGCCCCGCAGGCCGCCGGCGTGATCCACACCGACTTCGAAAAGGGCTTCATCAAGGCCGATATCGTCTCCTATGACGATTTCGTTGCCGCCGAAGGCTCCATGACGAAGATCAAGGAGGAAGGCAAGCTCCGTCAGGAAGGCCGCGACTACGTCATGCAGGACGGCGACATCGTCGAATTCAAGTTCAATGTATCCAAGGGCAAGTAAGGTTTTCGTACTTGTCGTATAGTGCGTCAGGCGCTCGGACCGGTCGGTTCGGGCGCTTTTCGCGTAAAAGACTTGTATATCGCCGTTTTTCCTGCTAAGGGTGGAACCATGAGTACTTCACGCGCGGTTCGTGACGCGGCCAACCCGACTATGACATTGCATGACTGTCCGCTGAACGCGCGCGTTGTCGTGGACGGCATCGATTTGGACGATCGGCATCGGTTCCGCCTGTGCGAGATCGGACTGGCGCCGGGCACCGGTCTGCGGGTCGTGCAGCGGGGCGCGTTCGGCGGAAGGGTCATCGCCTTCGGCAACGAACGCGTAGCGGTGGATGGTGGTACCGCGCGCGCCGTCCGCGTACGGTTTGCGCAGGACTGGGCAGTACAGGATAGTGCCGCGCAAGACAAGACCGCACGGCATGAAGAGAACGGAAACACGCACGAATGCTGAGTCTACGAAGCCTAAGAGGTGGTGATTGCTGCCGTCCACAGGACGATTGTTGCCGGCATTGCGATTGCCGTATGGGAATGTCCGCGAATGACGGCACGCACGGCAACGCCCGCAATGATGGAATCGGCAACGACGAAATGACCAGACGCGTCGTATTCGTCGGCAATCCGAACGTCGGCAAATCCTCCATGTTCAACGCACTGCTCGGCGCGAGAACCCGCACGATGAACGCGCCCGGCACCACGGTGTCCATCACCTGCGGGCAATACCATTACGAAAAACCGAAAACAGCGGGAAACGCGCAAAACTGGCAGTTTGTGGACACCCCCGGCACATATTCTCTGGCGCCGATGAGTCCCGATGAGCAGGTCGCCGTCAACGCGCTGACCGGCATGTCAGGCATGCCCGTTCCCGACCTTGCCGTCGTGGTGCTGGACGCCACCGCGCTGTCCCGATCGCTGTACCTGCTGTCGATGGTGGTGGAGCTCGGGCTGCCCACCGTCGTGGCACTCACCATGAACGACCTCGCCGTCCGCAACGGCTGCGGCGTCGATGCGGAACGACTGTCCCATTTGCTGGACGGCATGCCGGTCGTCGCGATTGACGGACGTACCGGAGACGGCGGCAAGGCTTTGGCCGACGCGATCGCCGCAAGTTTCGAGGGAACGCCCGTTCCGCACGGGCTGACCGCACTGCCAACCGTGACAGCCGACGCCGACATGAAAACCGCCGACGGCCTGAGCGTCTGGGCCGAATTGCGGGCCGACGCACGACTCGATTGGACCGCCGGCATATTGCGCGGTCTCGACATGCATGCGGTCGACCACGTCACCTTGTCCGACCGCATCGACCGCGTGCTGCTGCACCCCGTGATTGGCGTCCTCGTCTTCCTTGCGGTGCTGTTCGTCGTGTTCCAGGCCACCACCACGCTCGCCAGCCCCATGCAGGATTGGATCGACGTGACCTTCCGCGGATGGTGCACAGATGGACTCGACCTGCTGCTCGGCCTGTTCGGACCATCCGTGAGCGGCGGCTGGCTGCGTTCGCTGCTGGTGGACGGACTGCTTGACGGCGTGGTCACCGTGCTGACGTTCATTCCGGTGATGGGCATCATGTTCCTGCTGCTGTCAATCTTGGAGGATTCCGGCTACATGGCCCGCGCCGCGTTCGTGATGGACCGTGCCATGCGCGCCTTGGGATTGGACGGTCGCGCGTTCCTGCCGATCATCGTCGGCTTCGGCTGCAATCTGCCGGCTTTGGCCGCCACACGAACCCTATCCGATTCCCGGCAACGGGTGCTTACCGGCATGCTGGTGCCGTTCGCGGCATGTTCCGCACGACTATCGGTGTTTTTGGTGCTCGCCCACGCGTTCTTCCCGAAATACGCCGGTCTCGTGGTCTTCCTCATGTACGTGGCTTCGGTCATGGTCATCCTGCTGGTCGGCGTGCTGCTGCGCCACACCATGTTCCGCGGCCTCGAACCCGAACCGTTGATGCTGGCGCTTCCCGCATACCAATGCCCGCGCGCGTTGCAGCTGGCGCGTTCGGTACTGCTGCGTCTATGGGGCTTCATCCGTGGAGCCAGCGTGATCATCATTTCAATGATCACGGCGCTGTGGCTGCTGCAGGGCATTCCGGTAACCGCCAACGCAGGCGGTTTCGCTCATGTCGACGACGTGCATGATTCCGCGTATGGCGTGCTCGCCGACGCGGTCGCTCCCGTGTTCGCGCCGGCCGGTTTCGACGACTGGCATGCCTCGGCCGCGCTGATCACGGGATTCGTGGCCAAAGAGGTCGTGGTCGGTTCGATGTCGCAGTCCTACCATGCGGACGAACCGGATGATGCGGCTTCCCAACAAGCCGGGGAGGGAACGCTGGGACAGAAGCTGCGCGCCTCGTTCGACCAGTCATCGCACGGCCACGGCAAGGCGGCGGCCATCGCCTTCCTGCTGTTCACGCTCGCCTACACGCCATGTCTTGCGACGGTCGCCGAAATGCGACGGCAGTTCGGCACGAAAGTCGCGGCGCGATCCGTCCTGCTGAGCTTGGCCGTGGCATACGTCATCGCCATCATCGCCTTCCAAACATTGCGGTTGATATGGTGAGCGGTATGGAACGGTCCGGCGCTTCCGCGCACGGATGGCGGCGCACGCCACGTACGGCTGATACATACGGCGACGGCCGGAACGGTATCGTCGCACGCATCGCCGGCGACATCGCCGCAGGATTGACGGTGCGGCAAATCGCCGACAAACGGCATCTGCCGGTCGATTTCGTGGACATGGCTGTCGAACGCGCGGACAAACGGGGGCTGCTGGCCGTGATGGACATGCGGCACGCCTGCGGAGAGACGATATGCCAGCCCGATCCTGCGTCATTGGTGTGCGCAGGATGCCCATTCAGGATATTCCCATCTTCAAGCCCGTACAATAGGCAAGGTTAACAAGACGAAGAACGATGACAGTTATCGGTTCGCAAGGGGTGACACGTATGGATTATCAGTACCAGACCACTGAACAGCCTTCCAGCCCCCGCAAGGCATGGCCGATCGTCCTTGCCGTGGTCGTGGCCCTCATCGTGGCATGCGGTGCCGGCGTGTGCGTTTACCGCAACAAGCAGCAGGAAGCATTGGCCACATGCCGGCAATCGCTCGCGGAATTCAGCTCGGCCCGCAAAGCCGTGCTCGACACTTCCGAAAACGGCAGCGAACTGCAGAAGCTGATTCGAGGCGCGCTCGGCGTGAACGACATCATCGACGCGTTCGCGGACGCGGCCACCAGCGCCGAGAACACAGTCGATACGGAAGGCTGCAAGGCGGAAGCCACCATCACGCAGCTCAATCTCGTAGCCAAAACGTTGGACGGCGCCACCGATTCCCTGAACGCCAGTCTGAAAAGCATCCAAGAGAAAAACGCCGAAACCGCGTTGCAGGATCCGAAGGCCGATTCGGATGGCGCGGCAGCCGGACAATCGTCCAATAACCCATCCGGGCAATCGAACGGAGCCTCTTCGAACAGCACTTCTTCGAACGGCACCTCCGACACGAAATCGTCGGATGAATCCAAAAAGGAACTGCAACAGTCGATCGACAAGGCAGACAAACTGGTCGACAAACTCAGCAAGGACGATTCCCTGACCCTGACCGGACGCAAACTGCTGTCCGCGCTGTCCAAGGCCGCGGACTCCGGACAGAAGCTCGTCGAAAGCGGCAACATCAAGGATTCCAAGTATTACAAGGCGGCCAAGGTCACGCTTGACGAAGCCATTGACATGGCTGACAACTGGGTGAACAGCCAGGCGGCCAAAGCGCAGTGGCATGCTCCCGCGTGTTGCTTCCGCAGCCACGTCTAAAGTTTCCTTCGGAAAGCATGACGTGAATACGACGTCGGATGTGTGGAAGCGTGTAAGGGGGGGGGCGGATGGCAGACGCGGGGCAGGAATCATCGGAAGGCATTAGCGTATCGAAGCCGGTCGCCCGCGTGATGATGCTGGTCAACGCGGCGGTATGGGGATCCGGCTACACCATGCTCAAGCATGTGCAGGAGAACATGCCGACACAGTGGATGATGTTCTTCCGCATGGCTTCGGCGGTACTGCTTATGGCCATCGTGTTTTTCCCACGTCTTCGCAGGATTCGCCTGCGCCGCTATATCGTTCCCGGTCTGATACTCGCGTTGACTTACTGGCTGGGATTCATCTTCCAGCTCAAAGGACTTGAAACCACGTCTCCCGGACGCAACAGCTTCTTCACCGACACCTATTGCGTGATGGTGCCGTTCGTGGTGTGGGCGTTCACGCGCAAACGCCCCAGCTGGCAGCATCTGGTGGCCGCGTTCGTCTGCGCGTTCGGCATTGGTCTGGTGTCGCTGAGCGGCGGCGGTGGCGCGGAACTCATGCATATGAGCTTCGGTGACGCCATGACTATCATCGGCGCGTTTTTCTTCGCGTTGAATCTGGTTTTGGTTGGTTTCATCGGCAAGGATTTCGACGCGATCGCGCTGATGCTTGCCGAATTCGTGTGGTGCGCCCTGCTGTTCGGCGCTGGCGCGGTGCTTACCGAAGGCGGACCGTCCATGGCTTGGGCGCGGTGGGACATCGTGCTGTGCATCGCCTACCTGGTGGTCGGCTCCACGGTGATCGCCCAAGTGTTTCAAACCATCGCCATACAGAATCTGCCCACTTCCGAGGCGTCCGTGATCTTAAGCACGGAATGCATCTTCGCCATGCTGGTATCCGTGATTTTCACCGGCGAAACGCTGACCGTGCCGTCGTTATGCGGTTTCGCGCTGATTTTCGGTGCGATTCTGCTGTCCGAAATCCAACTGCCCTCCGCAAAACGACAGCGTGGCACAACGGAAGGCGATTAGAAGAACAGCGCCGCGATTCCCGCCGCGAAGCACATGAGCAGCACGGACGTGAGGAAGCTCGCCAGGAACGCCTTCTGTCCCTTCTTCGCGATGGCGCTGAAATTCACATTGATGCCGAGCGCCGCCATGGCCATGCCGAGCACGATGTAGGCGAAGTCCACCAGATTCGGTGCGATGGCGTCGATGAACGGCACGAACGTGCCGATGATGGAAGCGCCGATGAAACCGAGCATGAACCACGGGAACGACACTTTGCGTTTGCCGTCGGCCGGCATTTCGGAATGGTTTCTGTCCCACCAGATGGCGATGATGATGGCCGCGAACACCAGCATCAGCACGCGGGAAAGCTTCATGATGGTGGCGATGCCCACCGCGCCGAACGCGTCGCCGGCGGCCACGGCATGGGCGATTTCGTGCAGGGACGCGCCAGCGGTGATGCCCAACTGCGTCTTGCTCAGGCCCGTCAACGGCCCAAGGGCGATTTCCAGCAATGCGAAGATGGTGCCCATGATGGCGATGATGGCCACGGCCATCACCTCATTGTTGGCCTTCTCATCCTCTTTTTCCGGCGGCACCTTGATGGAGCCGGACAATCCCATGACGGCTGCCGCGCCACAGATGCCGGTACCGCCCGCCACGAGAATGGCGAGCTGCGGATCGACGCCAAGCTTGCGTGCGATGTTGTAGCACACCACGATGGTGAGCGTCACCACCACTGCCGCGATCGGCAGACACTTGATACCCTGCGTGAACAGCACCGTCAGATTGAGCTTGAAGCCAAGCAGGATGATGCCCAGGCGAAGCAGCTTGTTCGAAATGAGCCCGGCCGCATCCTTCACACCGGCCTTATGTTCGGCGGAACGGCTCGAATACCATTTGCGGATCGGGAACTGCGCGACCATGCCGATGAGCAGAGCGATGATCAACGCGCCGAACAGGCTGAATCCCGGAAACTGCTTGAGCCACGAAGCCACCAGAGAGGCCGCCAACGTGACGATGCCAATGAACGCCATTTCCTTGGTGGCTATGCGAGTCCACCATTTCTTGCAAAAATCAATCACGAGCGTCAAGTGTTCCGGTTCATGCGGACAAGCCGGCCGGATGGGGAGACGCGCGCGGGAATCCATATTTTGCAACATATCTCGAACGGGTTTGAGGTCTGTTTGCTTCAAGTCGGGTTTAAGTTGGTACGCTGGAGATGCAAGCCAAAAACACAGGCAGAATCAAGGAGGGTCAAGATGCAATTCGAAGCCTCGCGACTGGAAGGACTGGAACACCGCACCGACGCGCAGTCCGCACCGGAAGTGTTCTTCACGCCGATCATCACACCGGAAAGCCTCGTCGCCGCCTACCATGCGCTCGGACGCAAGCCGGAAGGCAAAACGGCCATCAAAGTCCATTCCGGCGAATCGGAAAAATCCAATAATCTCAATCCTTCGCTCGTCAAGGACCTCGTGCAGGAGATCGGCGGCACGCTCGTGGAATGCTCTACCGCATACGACGGCAATCGTGAAACCCCCGAAAAAAGCCTTGCCACGTTCAAAAAGCACGGATACGCCGATCTTGCGCCAATCCAGATCATGGACATGGGCGGTGAAATCGAGATCCCGGTGGCCAAGCACCGCCACATCGCCTACGACATCGTCGGCAAGCATATCGACGACTACGATTCCATTTTCGTGCTGTCGCATTTCAAAGGCCATCCGATGGGAGGCTTCGGCGGCGCGCTCAAAAACGTGTCCATCGGCATAGCCTCGTCGAACGGCAAACGCTGGATCCATTCCGCCGGCGTCACCAAGGACAAGTGGGTGGAAACTCCTCAGGATGCATTCCTCGAATCGATGGCCGAAGCCGATGAGGCCGTGATCAGCCACATGCATGGCAAGATGATGTATCTGAACGTCATGAACCGCCTGTCGGTGGATTGCGACTGCCTGCCCTCCCCGACGGAACCGGACATGCATGACATCGGCGTGCTGTCCTCGCTCGACCCGGTGGCACTCGACCAGGTATGCGTCGACCTCATCCACACCGACCCCGACGGAGCGTCCGTCACCGAACGCATCGCCTCGCTCCACGGCGAACACATCCTCGAATACGCCGAGGAACTTGGCATCGGTTCGCGCGCGTACCGTCTGACCGTACTCGACTGACGGCGAACGCAATGGTCACGAAACCCGCGAAGCCTACGGAAGCCAGCATCGCAATCGCACGTATCGAAACGTTGCTTGCCGAACGCGATTGTGTGTTCGTCGCAATCGACGGGCCATGCGCATCCGGCAAAACCACGTTTGCCGCGATGCTCAACAGGCGTTTCGGCGGCAACGTGCTGCACATGGACGATTTCTTCCTCCGTCCCGAACAGCGCACGCCGGAACGTTTCGCCGAACCCGGCGGCAACGTGGACCGTGAACGGTTCGAAACGGAAGTGTTGGCACCGCTCGCCGCCGGACAAGCCGCGCAATACCGGCCATGGGATTGCCATACAGGCGATTTCGCCGTCGCGTACGCCGTCGAACCGGCCCAGCTGACCATTGTGGAAGGCAGCTACAGCATGCACCCCGCCTTGCGGGGGTATTACGATTGCATGATCTGTCTTGCGGTCGATCCTGCCGAACAGTTGCGTCGGCTCGAACGACGCAATCCACGCATGTTGCAACGATTCGTCGACGAGTGGATTCCGTTGGAAAACCGCTATTTCGAAGCGACCAATATCCAAGCCGTCGCCGATTTGCTGGTCGACACCGCGCTGTCGGACGGTGGGTCGGTCGTCGAGCCGGCCAATACGTGACATATCCGCATATCCGGAAGAAAAGAACAAAAATCAAGGAGAATACAAAATGTCTGATTCCGCAACCATGCCCGCGGCCGCCCTGCGCCGCACCGACCTGCCGAAACTGAGTCTCGGCACCAAGACAGCAGCCACCCTGCTCGCCATCGTCGCAGCGGTCGTGCTGCCGCAACTGTTCCACGTCATCGGCGCCGTCTCCGGACAGGGAACCATGTTGGGCGTCGCGTTCCTGCCGATGCATCTGCCGATCATCTTCGTCGGCCTGATCGCGGGCCCCGCCGTCGGCGCGATCGCCGGCGCCGCCGCTCCGCTCGTGAGCTTCCTGCTGTCCGGCATGCCGATGCTGGCGATGCTGCCGCTCATGATGGTCGAACTGTGCGCATACGGCCTGGTGGCCGGTCTGCTGCGCGGCATCAAGCTGCCGAGCCTGGCGAAGGTGGTCATCGCACAGCTCGCCGGACGTGTGGTGCTGACCGCAGCCACCGCGATCGCCGTGTTCGCGTTCGGTTCCAGCAAGGCCATCGCCGCCACATGGACGAGCGACCTGGCCGCCGGCCTGCCCGGTCTCGCGCTGCAGTGGGCCCTGATTCCGCTCGCCGCCTACTGGACCGAGTCGCTGATCGCCAAGCGCAACCACTGATATGACGTTTGCCCGGCCACGTTCTGGGCAAACGCGTGATATATGCGGGAGCCGAGCCGTTAAGCTTGGCTCCCGTTACTTATAGGAGGACTACGTAGGAGTTTTACGAAGGGGAAGCAGTCATGATCGCAGGAGTGTCCATCACCACTTTGCTGCTGGTGCTCGCAGCCGGCATCGGGGCGGGATTCGTCGGATACGCGGTAGGCGCGTCCTCGCTGATCTCCTATCCTGCGCTGCTGGCGTTCGGCATTCCGCCCGTGCTGTCCAACACCACGAACACGGTGGGCGTATGTGGCACCGGCATTGGCGGCCTGCTCTCCGCCCGCAAGGAGCTCAAAGGCCAAGGCAGACGCGTGGCCGTCTACGCCTGCATCGGCCTGGTCGGCGGCATCATCGGCGGCCTGCTGCTGCTCGAACTGCCGGCGAAGGTCTTCGAATTCGCCGTGCCGCCGCTCATCCTGTTCAGCGCGCTTATCATCGCGCTCAACCCACGTAAGAAAGCCGCCGCGCGCGACGCCGTGGCGCAGGCGCTGCCGCAATCGCATCAAGGTGAGCGGGCCGCACGAATCGCCAGCAAAACGGCGGACGGCACATTGCGCAACGATCCATGGTGGCTGTGGGCGGGCGTGAGTTTCGTCGGCGTGTATTCCGGCTATTTCGGCGCCGCCGCCGGCACGCTCGCCCTGGCCATCCTCGACTTGGGCAAAATCGGCCCGTTCCACCAGATCAACGCGTTGAAAACCGTGGTCGGTTTCGGCGCGAACATCTCCGCCGCGATCATGTTCATCATCCGCGGTTCCGTCGATTGGCCGTTCGCCATCATGATGTGCCTCGGCTGCACCATCGGCAGCGCGATCGCACCGCCCGTCACCCGGCATATTCCGGAGAACATCATGCGTGCCGCCGCCGTGCTGACCGGCATCATCCTCGCCGCGAAACTCGGCTGGAGCACCTACTTCTAAATTTTCTAAAATAAGATGTGCGGATTGCCGGAATCTAAGCGACAGGGGGAGAAACATGGCGGTTGTTGACGAGGCGAAACTGCGGTATCTCGACTTTCTTTCGCGTGAGGACCGAGTACGCCACCACCGGTACGTCGAGGAAATGAAGCAATACGACATGATGCGTTCCGGCGACATCAACGCCATCGCCGAAAGCACACGTCTGTGGAACTCCGGACTGTACGGCTACCTGTCGGACGATCCGCTCAAAAACGCGAAATACCGGTTCGTCACCACCATCACGCTCGCCACACGTTTCGCCATCGAAGGCGGTATGGACGAGGAGGACGCCTACAACGCCTCCGACCTGTACATCCAGAACCTGGAAAACTGCAAAACGCCCGACGACGTGCGCCGCCTGCACACCGACATGATGACATTCTTCACATGGGCCATGGCCGACATGCAGAAGGCGGAAACACATTCCAAAGCCGTCAACGAATGCCTGGACTACATCCACTACCATCTGCATGAGAAAATCACCGTGCCCATCCTCGCCGAGCATGTGCATCTGAATCCCACGTATCTGTCGGAGCTGTTCAAACGCGAAACGGGCACGGCCATATCGCAATACATCACCGACAAGCGTATGGAAGCGGCCGAGAACATGCTCAAATACTCGGAATACAGCTTCGACGAGATCGCCCAGATCCTCGCATACCGGTCGCAAAGCCACTTCTCGAAGGTGTTCAAAAAACATTCCGGCATGACGCCGGGGGAGTACCGCACCAAGTACGCGCAGAACGGCATCTGGCCGGAGTGATTGCGATCACGGCGTCTACCACGCCGGTTGCGGTGAACCGCCGGTGACGGCACCGCGAAATTCGGGTGTGCCAATCGTGAAATCGACGTGTCCGCGCGTGCGAAACACGCGCGAATCAGCTACGGTGGAAGCATTCAATGATGATGCGCGCCACCGGCCGAATGAACGGCGGAACAAGGAACGTGCGCGCAGGATGTGGATGAAAGCGAAGGAATAAACGGATATGGGAATGCCCCTTGATTTGTATGTGATTCGACATGGCGAATCCGAAGCGAACGTGATTATCAGTGCCGGTGAACAGGGTGACAACTCGCTGTATACGCAGGACAACGTCACCGTGCCCGACCGTTCGTGGAGGCTTACGGCCACCGGCCGCAAGCAGGCGGACTGCATCGGCCGCTGGCTGGTCTCACAGCAGCCGTTGTTCGACCGCTACCTCGTTTCGCCGTACGTGCGCACGCGTGAGACGGCTGCCACGATGGCCCTGCCTAAGGCGAAATGGGAGGAGACACGCGTGCTGCGCGAACGCTCCTGGGGTGAGATCAATACCATCACGAAAGACGATTTCAAAACCAATTACGCGCGCAACTGGATGTTCAAGAACACTGATCCACTGTATTGGCGTCCGCCGGCGGGCGAATCGATCGCCGATGTGGCCGAAAACCGCGTGCATAATCTGCTCACATCCCTGAACCGCAAGTCGGACGCAGAATCCGTGGTGATGGTCAGTCACGGCGACCTCATGCTGGCGCTTATGCTCACTTTGGAGGACTTGTCCGACGAGGAATTCATGCACCGTGCGGCGTCCGACGAATGGAAGATCACTAATTGTACGTGCTTCCATTATTCGCGCCGTGATCCGGCGACCGGGCGTACGCATAAGCGGTTCTGTTGGGAGCAGACCGCCCGCCCGGTGTTCGACGATGCGGAAGGTCGTTGGGCGGTGAAAGTGGACGATTGGCGTGAATTCAAGCGTCCAGTGCTGTCGAATGGCGATTTGGTGGACGTTGTTCATGCGGTTGACCGTCACTTGTGATGTGTGTTGGTCTGTTGATTGCATGATCGGATTGGCTGATATCGACGATTGATGCCCCCATCTCGCGTGCGCAACGCGCCCGTGTCCACGCCCCACTACAATGGCTGTGACACGCGGCGCGTTTTTGCTTGCCGCGCAAGAGAGTTAAGGAGACAATCGTATGTCCAATCTGTTCACGTGGAAGCTCCACGGCGACGGCAAAACGCTGAAGCCCGGCGAGGTCGTCGAACCTGACGAGAGGCTGACCTGGCCGCGCACCGCGGAAATCGGCGCGCAGCACGTCATCGCCATGTTCGGCGCCACGTTCCTGGTGCCGATTCTGACCGGTTTCGACCCATCCACCACCCTGTTCTTCACGGCCATGTCGACCGCGCTGTTCCTGCTGATCAACAAGAACATGCTGCCGAGCTACCTGGGCTCGTCCTTCGGCTTCATCGCCCCGATCGCGGCCGTCGCCAGCGCCCACAAGGGCCTCGCCGTCGCATCCTTCGGCATCATGGTCACCGGCATCCTGCTGGCCCTGATCGGTGTGCTCGTCCATTACGCGGGCGCCAAGTGGATCGACATCATCATGCCGCCGGTCGTCAACGGCGCCATCGTGGCCATCATCGGCTTCAACCTGGCTCCGAGCGTGTGGAACAACTTCAAAGTCGCTCCCGACACCGCCATCGTCACCCTCGTCGCGGTGCTGCTCGTCGCAGTGCTGTTCAAGGGTCTGCTCGGCCGACTCAACATCCTCATCGGCGTGATCATCGGCTACGCGTACGCCTGCTTCCGTGGCCAGGTCGACTTCTCAGCCATCGGCAAGGCCGCATGGGTCGGTCTGCCGGAATTCCGTCTGCCGCAGGTCGACTTCACCATCCTGCCGATGTTCATCCCGGTCGTGCTCGTACTCGTTGCCGAAAACGTCGGCCACGTCAAGTCCGTCTCCCAGATGACCGGCCGCGACTATGACGACCAGATCGGCACCGCGCTGTTCGCCGACGGTCTCGGCACCACCATCGCCGGTTTCGGCGGCGGCTCCGGCACCACCACCTACGGCGAGAACATCGGCGTGATGGCCGCCACCAAGGTCTACTCGACCGCCGCATACTGGTGCGCCGCCGCGTTCGCGCTGATCCTGAGCCTGTGCCCGAAGTTCGGCGCCATCATCAACACCATCCCCGCCGGCGTGCTCGGCGGCGTGACCACCCTGCTGTACGGCATGATCGGCATGGTCGGCATCCGCATCTGGGTTGAGAACAAGGTCAACTTCGACAAGCCGGTCAACGTCATGGTGGCCGCCATCACCATGATCATCGCCGTCGGCCAGTTCGAGTTCGCCTTCAACGGCATCTCCTTCAACGGCATCGCCATCGGCACCGTCGTCATCCTCGTCGCCTACCACGGCCTGAAGGCCATCGGCAAGGCGACCGGCACCATCGCCAAGGACGATCCGGACATCCTGTAACGGATCGCATCTCACGCTGGCTAGTTCAACGCCCGTCGGCCAAAAAGGTCGGCGGGCGTTTTTCATTGCCGTTTTCGTCAATCGATTGACGTGTTGCGTCGCATACGTTTTATGATGGTATCTGTAAGCGATTGCGCAATGTGGCAAAGGAGGCAACATGAGCACTGCGGCAGGAAAGAAAATCGCGATTGTGACCGGTTCCGCGCTTGGCTTGGGATATGAGCTGGCACGTCAGCTGATCGGCAAAGGCTGGTTCGTGGCCGGCATCGATTTCAACACGGCCCGTCAGGAGGAACTGTCCCGCACGTTCGGCGCGGACGAATACCGCGCCTTCGTCGGCGACATCAGCGACGAGGCGTTCGTGAAGGACTCCGTCGCGGCCATCAAGGAGATCGGCCACATCGACCTGCTCATCAACAACGCGGGACAGCCGTCGTTCAAAAAGCCGGTCGACTACGAGGCCGCCGACGTGGACAAGTGCCTTAAGGGGCTCAAAGGCATGATTCTGTGGAGCGTCGAAACATTGAAGGCCGACGGCGAGCAGGACCTCAAAATCGCCAATGTCATGTCCACCGCCGCCACACGCGGCAACGCCAACGAATCCGTCTACTGCGCCACCAAGTGGGGTGAGAAGGGGTATACGACAAGCCTCAAGGCGGCCTACAAGGGAACCAGTGTGAAGGTTGTGGGCGTGTATCCGGGAGGCATCGACACCGACTTCTACCATGACAGCCACGATTACGTGTCGTTGGACAAGCAGCATTCCTTCATGAGCGCCGCGGAACTGGCCGAAGTAGTGCTATTCAACCTCGTCAACGACGCGAATCTGACGGTTTCCGACATCCTCATCGAACGCAACTACCGGTAGCGTCGGCCACCAGTCACAGCCAAGGCAAAAGTATCGGGCATGGGCTACTGTTAACAGGTTTGCGCAACGTGCGCAATGTTTGACATGAAAGGCCATTGTGCCCGATACCGCTGTGATTGAAAATGAAGATGCCCTCGCCGCCGATTTCGATGAGGCGGGCGAGGAGGAGGAACGCCCCCAGACGTTCGCCGAACTCGGCGTTCCCGGCCCGTTGGTACGCGTGCTCGCGGCCGATGGCAAGAAAACCGCTTTCCCGATCCAGGCCGACACCCTTCCCGATTCCCTGGCCGGTCGTGACATTCTCGGCCGAGGCCGTACCGGCTCCGGCAAGACCCTGGCGTTCTCGATTCCGCTGGTCGCGCGACTGGGTGAGGTCGACGCCGACGAGTACGAGAACATGAGCCAGTTCCGCCATGAGGTGGAACAGGTGCGCAAGGGGCATGCCGAGGAGCGGCGCGCCGACGATTTCCTGCCGCACCCGCGCGGCCTGGTGCTCGCTCCGACCCGTGAGCTGGCCAACCAGATCAACGACGTGCTGATGCCGCTCGCGCAGATGTACGGCATGACCACCACCACCGTGTATGGCGGTGTGCGCTACGCCCGCCAGATTCGCGATCTAAGGGCTGGCGCCGATATCGTCGTCGCATGCCCGGGCCGTCTTGAGGACCTGCTCGAACAGCATGCGCTGACCTTGGAGAAGGTCGAAGTGGCCGTGATCGACGAAGCCGACGAAATGGCCGACATGGGCTTCCTGCCGCCGGTCAAGCGCCTGCTCGGCCAAGTGTCGTTCGACGCGCAGGTCATGCTGTTCTCCGCCACCCTCGACCATGGCGTCGACGAGGTGGTGAACACGTTCCTCACCGATCCGAAGATCCACAGCGTCGACTCCGCCACCGCGGCCGTCGACGAAATGACACACCACGTGTTCGAAACCACGCAGGGCGACCGTCATGAGCTGGTCCGCACCCTCGCTTCCGGCAAGGGACGCCGCATCCTGTTCACCCGCACCAAATTCCAGACCCAGAAGCTCGCCAAGGACCTGACGAAGAACGGCATTCCGGCGGCCGAGCTGCACGGCAACCTGAGCCAGAACCAGCGTGACCGCAATCTCGCAGCCTTCGAATCCGGCGACGTGAACGTCATGGTCGCCACCGATGTGGCCGCCCGCGGCATCGACGTGTCCGGCGTGGAGCTCGTGGTGCAGGTGGAGCCTCCGGAGGACCCGAAATCGTTCCTTCACCGCTCCGGACGTACCGCGCGAGCCGGCCATTCCGGTGATGTGGTGACCATCGTTCTGCCGAACCAGCGCCGCCGCACCCGCCGCATGCTGCATGAGGCCGGACTGAAGGTCAAGCCGATCGAAGTGACCCACGATTCCCCGGAAGTGTTGGAATTGGTGGGCGAGTCGGCCGAACCGCGTTTCGGTTGGACGCTTGAGCAGTCCCAGCCGGCGGGCAATCCGCGTCGCAGGCATGGCAAGGGCGGCGACGGTTTCGCGGAAAACGGTGGACGCTCCGGACGCAACCGTTCCGGTGGACGCAACAAGGACCGGGGCAAGGACAAGGGCGGCAAGCCGTTCAAGTCCGAACGCAAGGACCGCGCGAATCGCAAGGGACGTGAAGAGCGCGCCGAAGTCGCCGAACGCGAGCAGCGTTTCGAACCGAAACAGAATCGCGCCGAACGTCGCGCCGCCAAGTTCGAAGGCCGCGACAACCGCGAATACGAGGCACGCGAGCATCGTTGGGAACATCCTGAAATCCAAGAGGAGAAGCGCGAGAAGCACGAGGAGAAGCGCAACAACAAGCGTCGCGAAAAGTACGCGCGGCTGCATGAGCAGCAGCGTGCCGAAGCCGGCGAACAGCGTGGAACCGACAATCGCAAGCGGCGCTCCGTCGAGCGTTCCGATCAGCGTGGCCAATCCGATAGGAAGCCCGGCAAAAAGCAGTATGCGAAAAAGCAGGGCGCGCCGACCAAGAAGCAGCGCAAGGCCGAAGCCCGTGCCGAACGCCGTTACGAGGACGATCGCCAATACCGCAGGAACCGCGACGAACGCGACGACCGCCGTCAGGGCGGCAAACGCATCCATCGCAAGGAAATCCGCGTGATTCATGACGAGCGTGGCGAGGACGCGAAGCGTTATGACCGTCGCATGGAAGCCAAGTATGGCGATTCCGGTCGTCGTGGCGGTCACGGAGAACGCCACGACAAGCATGCGGGCGAAAGGCAGGGCAAGCCGTACCGCAAGCATGCGAAGATCCGCAAGGCGCCGTTCCGCTCCCGCTGACGTACGTCAACGGTCAAGCAAAAAGCCGTTCATTCCAGCAATCGCAAGGAATGAACGGCTTTTTCTATACGGGATATCGCAGTATCAGCCGTTGACCGGCTGATACTGGTCGAGCGCGGTGAAGCAACGTTTATAGACCATCAGCATGATGATGCTGTCCGCCAGCAGCGTAAGCGCCGCGATGGTGGCGAGAATCATGAACTGGTATTTCGCCGCGTCGATGGGGTTGCCGCCGGCGATGATCTGACCGGCCATCATGCCCGGCACCGCCACAATGCCGGCGGAGGCGAGCGACGCGGTGGTGGGCAGCAATCCCAGACGGATCGACGAGACGATACTTGGACGTGCCGCCTCCCACGTGGTGGCACCCAACGCCAGCAGCGTGTCCACTTCGTCACGACGTTCCTTCATGCTTTCAAAGAACCGGCTCAACCCCACCGCCAACGCCGAAACGGTGTTGCCCAGCAGCATGCCGGTCAACGGCACCACCAATTGCGGCGCATACCACGGTTGCGGACGGATGATGAGTTCGGTGACCAACGAGATCATGATGAGCATGGTCACGACCAGACTCAGGAACACCGGTCCAGCCAAGCCCTTCGGCACACCTTTCGCACGCGAAAGAGTGATCTGCACGGCCGCGATGAGCATGAACGCCACAAGCAGCAGCACCAGCCACGGATTGTTCGAACGGATGACGTACTCCATGATGAAGCCCATCGCGCACAATTGCAGCAGCGCACGGCAAGCCGACCACAGAAGCGTGCGCCCCACGCCCATACGCATGGTTTCGGAGATGCCGGCGGCGATGGCCACCATCACCAGCGCGGCGATGAGACCCCAGATGTCGATCGCATAGTAGTTGCCGTTCATGCGACGCTCCCTTCTACCGTGTTACCCGTCGAAGTACTACCCGTCGCAGTACCGTCCGCTTCGGCGTTGCCGGACTGCGTGAGCGTGCCATCGGCAAGACGCATGACACGTGTGGCACGGCCATCCGGCGGCCGGTGCCGGATACGAACGATCGCCATGCCGTCCGCCGCCGCTTTGGCGAGGATGCGCGCCACTTTCTCGGCGTTGTCGTCATCCAATCCGGCGTCCACTTCGTCGGCGAGCAGCACCTTCGGACAGGTCAGCAACGTACGCGCAAGGCTCACGCGCGCCGCCTGACCGCCGGACAAGTCGTGCGGCGGACGGTTCAGATCGATGTCGGCACAGCCCATATTGTCCAAGGTTTCACGGATTCTGCCGTCCGGCAACGCATCGGTGGGGGAGATTCTGCGCGGCCCCTGCTTCGTTCTCGCCGACTGGCGTATGGCAAGCGTGAACGGCAGACGAATCGCCTGCGCCACCGTCTCGCCCAACAGCACCGGCTTCTGCGGCAGGTACGCGACCTGCGCGCGCCACTGCTGCGGGGTGAAATCGTCGGCGGAACGGCCATCCAACCGTAAATCGCCTGACGCGCGCGGATTGAGCCGTGCGAAAGCGGTCAGCAGCGAGCTCTTGCCTGCGCCGGACGGTCCGACCAAGTCCACGATTTCGCCAGGCTCGATGGCGAAGGACAATCCGGAGAATATGGTGCGGCGTTCGCCGTCGACCATAATCGAACAGCGCACGTTCGATGCTTCGAATACGTATGTCATAGCCAAAACCATACGCCAATAGCGAACGGTTCACGGCGGTTTCAGGGTTTTCCCTGAGTTTTGAGGCGAAATCAGCCATAAGGATGACGCGTGCCCGTTATTTTGCGTACTACAACTGTCAAGTTGAAGGAAAACCTATATGTTGGGGATGGGAAAGATGCGTCAGTGGCTTATGAACATAAGCCTGGTCGGAGGCTGGTTTCCGGCGGCGGCGTTCGCCGTCGTCGCAGTGCTGTCCGTAACCCTGCTGGTTAGCGCGGCCGTTTCGAAACGGGACGGACGCATACTGGCTACCGTGCTGCCGATCGGCGTTGCGGCCGTGTCCGGAATGATCGGCTATGTGGTAGCTTGGCTGCTGTCCGACGTGTTCGTGGTGTTCGGCGTCGGATTGGGATCCCGTGTGATGGCTTGGGTGGCGGCTGGTTTCGCCATCGCTGGTTTCGCCATCGCGCATATCGTGTTGAGCAGGGGCATGATGCGCGTGGCCGCGGCCATCTTGACCGTATTCGCGATACTGGCCGCGGCGATCGGTATCGACCAATCGTACGGCGAATACGCCACCATCGGCTCGCTGTTCGGCGAGGATTCCTACAGCCAAGCCGATCTGACCGGACTGGCCAAACGCAAGGACCTCATCACCGTCGCACAGTGGCGCAAACAGGCCGCCAACGGCACAATCCGCAATATTCCGGCGAACGGAACCGTCAACAAAATCGACATTCCGGCCACGAAATCGCAGTTTGAAGCACGCAAAGCCCTCGTCTACCTGCCTCCGGCGGCATTGGCCGACTCGAAACGCAAGCCGGCCCTGCCGGTCGTCCTCATGCTGAGCGGGCAGCCGGGCAGTCCGGGACGCGTCTTCCAAGCCGGCGGCATCCAAACCATGATGGACGGATATGCGAAAACCCACGACGGACTCGCCCCAATCGTCATCGCAGCCGATCAGCTTGGCGCCGATTCGCACAACACGCTATGCGTGGATTCGAAGGTGTACGGCAATGCGCTGACCTACCTGACGCAGGACGTGGTCGACTGGGTGAAAACCAACCTGCCCGCCGCACAGGATGCCAAGGATTGGGCCATCGCCGGATTCTCGCAAGGCGCCACATGTTCGCTGCAGATCGGCGTGAACCATCCCGACCTGTTTGGCACCATGATTCCCACCGACAGCGAAATCAAACCGACCAACGGCAGCCGACAGGAAATGATCGACCGGTTCTTCGACGGCGACACCACAGCCTATGAGAACCAAGTGCCGGTCAACGCCATCCGCAACCACGCGCCCACCCATCAGATGCTCATCATAGGCGCGGGGGAGAAGGACACCACCTCAATACGCAACGTCAAAACAATCGCGCCGGTCGCGGCGAAAGCCGGCATGCGCGTCGCCGCCGTCGAATCGTCCGGCAACGCACACGACTGGCACGCCGTGCAGGACGTGCTGCGTTACGGGCTCGCCGTATTCGGCCACGACACCGGACTGGATGGTGCGAACCCGAACCTATCCGACTATCCGAATCTCAAACGCATCACGATATGACGATTCTGAACACAAACCCGCAAGCCTGAGAATCCCAGAAAAGGAAAGAAATGACTCAAACGCAAACCGCACCTGCTAAACCAGCCGAGGCATCACCCGCGAAACCACTGTTCGGCTTCCGCGCGCTGCTCGCCGATCTGGCCGGATGGATCAGACGACACCTGCTCACCGTCTGCCTCGTGCTGTTCGTCATCCTCATCAACGTGGGCACGCAGATCGTGTGCGCGCTCATACGTCAGCCGTTCCCGCCGAGCCTGGCCAAAGTAAGTTTCGAAGCGCTCGCACGCGGCCGCTGGTACACCGCGCCGATATCCATGCTGTACGTGCCGAATCTGGGCCGTCTGCTCATCGACGTTCCGCTCATGCTGGTTGCGTTCGGCCTGGCCGAATCGGTGATCGGCAAAATCAAAACCGCATGGGTGTCCGTCATCACCACACTGGGTGGCGTGGCCTTGGGCATGGGACTGTGCTCCCTATCCGACGGGCGCAGCCCCCAATGGCATGCGATCTCGCATGATGGCGCCATCCTTGGTCCGCTGATTCTCGTCGCCGGCACCCTTATGTGCGCCAGCGCGTTCACAACCATGCTGTGGCGCCGCCGTATCCGCGTGATCGGCTATGCGGTCGTGCTCATCATGTTCCTCTACCGAGGCGAGGTGAGCGACTACTGCCTGCTTGCCGCTTCGGTGATTGGCCACGTGCTCGGCTATCTGATGGCCTCCCGCACACATGGCGACGAATACCGGCATGGCGCCATCTACGAAACGCGTCGGCTTATCGGCATCGTCGCGGGCGTGCAGGCCATCGGCTCGCTCGTCGCCGTCTCGTCACGCCAATCGTTCGGCCTGCTGTCCATGTTCGGACTGTTGACCGGCTCCACCGACTTCGACACCGGACGTGTGGTCGACTGCCTCAGCGGCGCCTCGCATACGGACTGCTTCACGCAATACCGCATGATGCGTTTCACCATGCCCGGCAACTGGCTGGTATCCATCACGCCGACGCTGATGCTGCTGCTCATCGCCTGGGGTCTGTATCGAGGCCGTCATCTCGCAGCCACGCTCAGCATCGTGTTCAACGCATGCACCATTGCCCTATCGACGGTGTTCTATGTGGCTATTCCGCTGTCCTACGTGGACGGCTCCGACGCCGGTGCATACATGGATGCGATATCCGCATTGCAACGGCACGGCGCATTCCACGCGATGCTGGCCACGATGGCGTTGCCGCTGCTGTGCATCGTCATCATCATCCTGTTCCGCGCATGTTTCACCATTCGCACGAAAAGCGAGACCGTGCTGCGCGGTATCGCCATCACGTTCGCCGCATTCGTATTACTGGGATTGCTGTACGTCGGCTACGGCCTGTCCATGCCGTCCGGCTTCAACGAAACGCCGCTGCTGGTCGATCTGATCGCAGACTACGTGCAGCGTTTGCTGCCGATTGGCCTGCTAAGTGGCGTGGAACCGGCGTTCGTGCCGGTCGGACTGCTTTCCGAAATCGTCTACCAGTGCGTCGGACCGATGTTTTGGCTGGTCGCGCTGTGCTGCACATGGGATGGCCTGCGTGACCGTTCCATGATCAACGACGCGTACCGCCACCGCGTGGACGAGATCATCGGACTCGGCGGCGAATCCATGTCGTTCATGGCCACTTGGAAAGGCAACGATTACTGGTTCTCCGCCACCGGCCGTTCCGCCATCGCCTACCGCGTGTCGTATGGCATCGCATTGACCGTCACCGGACCTTTCGGCGACCCCGACGAATATGAGGACGATCTGCGTGCGTTCGCCGGCTTCTGTACCCAACGTTCCCTGACGCCGGTGTTCTACAGCGTGCACGCCGAACAACGTGACGAGTTGGTCTCCGCCGGTTGGAACGCGCTCGACGTCGGCACCGAAATGGTGATCGACCCGGCCGCATGGCAGACGCGCGGCAAGAAATGGCAGGACGTGCGCACCGCCATCAACAAAGCCAAGCGCGACGGCATCACCGACGTGCTCGCCACATTCAAGGAATCGCCGTTCTCCGTGCAGACGCAGATCCGTGAGATCTCCACGCAATGGGCCGGTGAGAAGGCCCTGCCTGAAATGGGCTTCACCCTGGGTGGCGTGGACGAGCTGGTCGATCCACGCGTCAAACTGCTGTACGCGGTGGACACGGACGGTAAGGTGCTGGGCGTCACCAGCTGGCTGCCGACCTATGAGAACGGCAAAGTGGTCGGATGGACGCTCGACTTCATGCGTCACCGTACCGACAGCGTCAACGGCATCATGGAATTCCTCATCGCCCGCATGGCCGAACGGCTGCGCGACGAAGGCGAAGTGCGATTCATGAGCCTGTCCGCGGCGCCACTTGCCGGCATGAGCGGCGAAGGCCACGAACAGGGGGAGAGCGCCGTACTCGACCACGTGCTGCAGATGGTGGCCGACATCATGGAACCGGCTTACGGATTCCACTCCCTGTTCCGCTTCAAACTCAAGTTCCATCCGGATGAAGCCAAAGTGTACATCTGCTATCCGGATCCGGCGAAACTGCCGCAGATCTCGCTTGCCGTCGCGCAGGCCTACGTGCCGTCGCTCACCCCAGCCGAAGCCATGCGATTCGTACGCACCATCGTGCCTACGAAAACGAACTGAAACCATGTGATTGGTTGACGGCCCGTCATCCCTGAGATGGGCCGTCGCTTTGGGTGCGCTCGGGGCTACACTGGGGAAGGTTCATAAAAAGTACTACGTTTCTCCATGAAAGGGAACAGTATGTCAGCTGAAGCAAACGTCGGCGTCGTCGGTCTGGCTGCCATGGGCGGCAGCCTCGCACGCAATCTCGCTCACCACGGCAACAAGGTGGCCGTGTTCAACCGCACCTACGCCCGTACCGAAAAGCTCATGAACGAGCATGGCGGCGAAGGCGAGTTCTATCCGGCGAAGACGCTTGAGGAATTCGTGGACAGCCTCGTCAAGCCGCGCACCGCCATCATCATGGTCAAGGCCGGTGAGCCGACCGACGCCATGATCAACGCGCTCGCCGACCTGATGGAGCCGGGTGACATCATCGTCGACGCCGGCAACGCCTACTTCCCGGACATCATCCGCCGCGAGAAGGAAATCAGCGCCCGCGGCCTGCACTTCGTCGGCTGCGGCGTGTCCGGTGGCGAGGAAGGCGCCCTGCTTGGTCCGTCCATGATGCCGGGTGGTTCCGAGGAATCCTGGAAGACCCTGAAGCCGATTTTCGAATCCATCGCGGCCAAGGCCGAAGGCGAACCGTGCGTCACCCACATCGGACTCAACGGTGCCGGCCACTTCGTCAAGATGGTGCACAACGGCATCGAATACTCCGACATGCAGCTCATCGCCGAAAGCTACGACCTCATGCGCCGCGGCCTGGGCATGACCCCGGCCGAGATCGGCGACGTGTTCGAGGAGTGGAACAAGACCGAACTCGACTCCTACCTCATTGAAATCACCGCCGAAGTGCTGCACCAGGTCGACAAGAAGACCGGCAAGCCGCTCGTCGACCTCATCGTCGACCACGCCGGCATGAAGGGCACCGGCACCTGGACCGTGCAGACCGCACTGTCCCTCGCCGTGCCGGTCACCGGCATCGCCGAAGCCGTGTTCGCCCGCGGCCTGTCCTCCGAAGCCGACCTGCGTGAGGAAGCCCAGAAGCAGGGCTTCGCCGGCCCCGACGGCAAGCTCAACCTGAACGACGACGAGAAGAAGGCCTTCATCGAAGACATCCGCCAGGCCCTCTACGCTTCCAAGATCGTCGCCTACGCACAGGGCTTCAACGAGATCACCACCGCCGCCAAGGAATACGGCTGGGACATCGACCTCGCCGCCGTGGCACGCATCTGGCGTGGCGGCTGCATCATCCGCGCGAAGTTCCTCAACCGCATTTCCGAAGCGTTCGAATCCGGCGAGGCCAACGTGTCACTGCTGTTCGCCCCGTACTTCAAGAACGCCATCGAAAACGCCGAGAAGTCCTGGCGCAACGTGGTCGCCCAGGCCGCCATCAACGGTCTGCCGACCCCGGCGTTCGCCTCGTCGCTGTCCTACTTCGACGGCCTGCGTTCCAAGCGTCTGCCGGCCGCCCTCATCCAGGGCCAGCGCGACTACTTCGGCGCCCACACCTACCAGCGCGTGGACCAGCCGGGCGCGTTCCACACCCTGTGGGCCGAGCCGGGCCGCGAAGAGATCGAAGCCTGATCTTTTCCTTGCCTCCGTGTCAGGGCGGATATGCCAGAGGTCTTGCGATGTGTTCCATTGCAAGACCTCTGGCATATGCATATTACTGAGCTGCGATATTGCCGTACCGTTGCATTGACGGAGCATAGTGTCGCTCCGTAAGCAGAACGAATGGTACTTGTGGTTGTGATGCATCCCATTTGCGTTTCTAGGGGAGTCTAATGCCATCGTCTAACCTCCTTTCGAGAGGTTTTCGGAAGCTATGGGGCGAAATAGGCGGCGGATTGGGATTCCGTAGGTGGTTTTTGCGTTCCATAGGTGGTTGGTCTTGGGAGCCTGCTGCGGAAAAGGCCGGAAACCGGCCTTTTCCATGACCCCGATACTTGGGGCAACCGCCTACGGAAACGCGAAACCGCCTACGAAGCTGCAGTCCAGCGGGAACCTGCGTCAAAACGACACTCAACAATCAATCAACACTCAAAAAAAAGGGGTGTCTCACGGCATGAGTCGCGGGACACCCCTGTTACCTGTTTCGGATGAACCTCACAACTTGGAAGCGGCACCCTCGTCAATGAGCCAGAGCAGTTCCTCGCCATCGGCGTAGGAGCTTGGGGCATGCGGGTTGTTGCGCTGGGCGAAGGCGGCCTTGACCGCGCTGGCCTTACGCTCTTCGGAGGTGAACACCCACGTATGCTTCGACCGGGCGATCATCGGCACGGTCAATGTCAGGCGCAGCGGCGGCGGTTTCGGCGAATCGCGCACGCCTGCGACCAGCACGTGCGGGTCGTCGATCTCGGCCTCGCCGTGGTCGGGGAACAGGGACGCGAAATGCGCGTCCGGCCCCATGCCGAACATCGCGATATCCAATGCCGGATTCTCGCCCAACTGCTCGATGAGCTCGCGCTGGTACTCCGCGGCGGCCTCGGCCAGCACCGCATCGGTCTGTTCGGGGGAGGCGGCGGCGATCTCCTCGGCGCCGCGGGTATCGGCCGGCATCGCATGGATATTCGCCGCCGGCATGCGCCCGCTTTCCACAAGCGCACCGTACCAGGCCTCGCGAGCCTGCTTCGCGTTGCGGTCGTCGTCATCGGCCGCCACGAAGCGCTCGTCGCCCCACCACATGTGCACACGGCTCCAGTCCACGGCATCGTTCAGCGGGCTGGCGTTCATCGCGGCGAACACACGGTTGCCGTCGGTGCCGCCGGTCACGGCGATATCCACACGTTTACGATTCGGCTCGGCCAGCAGATCGATGATGGTCAGCAGCGTGCGCGCGGCCACAGCCTCCGCCAGTACCTGCGGATTGGGGTATACGACGGTTTTACGTTCTGTCACGTTCACTCCTTGTATTATGGTTCGACGCTTGGTGGCTACTGCCTGGGCTTGACGAGATCCAGTCCTTGCGAGACGACCTCGCTGTAGATCTCATCGGGGTAGAGGCGGCCAAGCTCCTCGCTCAGGCATTCCTCAAGCGTGCGCGCGGGCACGCTGATGGTCTGCGGCGACTGGCCGGGCACACTGATCACGGCGAACCCGTCGTCGGTGGAGGGGCGCTCCAGGCTCAGCACGCCGTCGCCGCGCGTCAGGTACACGCCGGTGACGGCCGTGGCGTTCGGATCCTCCTCGATCATCACCGGCACGTTCAGGCGCAGTCGCAGCCATGCGGCCAGCAGATCCAACGGCAGATAATCCTTCTGCCCGGTCACGCGCACATTGCTCACCGGCAGGTGCGGCGGCTGGTCGAGCATCGAGGCGATCATCGCACGCCATACGGTCAGGCGTGTCCACGACATGTCCACGTCCTTGGCGGAGCGGTTGCGGCGCAGATCGTCCATCGTGCGCCGCGGGTTCGAGGAGTGCATCGCGTCGGTGATGCGGCTGCTGGCCATGGAGCCGAGCAGGTCCTTCGACAGATTCGCGGGCGCCTCGTTCGGCCACCATGCCACCACGGGGGCGTCGGGCACGAGCAGCGGGATCACCAGGGTGTCGGCGTGACGGACCAGACCGCCGCGCGGACGAAGCACGATGATCTCGCCCGCACCGGCGTCGGAGCCGAAGCGGATCTCGGCGTCAAGGAAGGTGGGATGCTCCTCTTCCGGGCTGATCTTGCGGCTGCTCGGGGCGACCGCGATCACACGGCAGGGATGCTCGCGGCTCGCATTGTTGGCGACTTCGAGATCATGCTCGAGCTCGGCCTCGTTGGTGGAGATGAGCAGGGTGAGCACACGGCCCAGGGCCGCCTCGCCGCGCTCCTCGTGCAGTTCGTCGATTTTCGCCGAGATCTCGCGGGTCTCGGTGTCTTGCAGGGTAATGATCACGGCATCCTCCAACGGTGTCCATCGCGGGCGAGCATTTCAACGGCCTCCTCCGGCCCCCACGTGCCGGAACGATACGGCTGCGGCTGGCCGAGCGTCGACCAGAACTCCTCGATCGGGTCGAGGATCTTCCACGAAAGGTTGACCTCCTCGGTGGTGGGGAACAGCGGCGGGTCGCCCAGCAGCACGTCGAGGATCAGGCGTTCGTATGCCTCAGGGGAGGATTCGGTGAACGAGCGACCGTAGCCGAAGTCCATCGACACGTCGCGCACCTCCATCGACGTGCCGCCCGGCACCTTCGCGCCGAAGCGCATGGTCACGCCCTCGTCGGGCTGCACGCGGATCACGACGGCGTTCTTGCCGAGCTCCTTGGTGGCGGTCGATTCGAACGGCAGATGCGGGGCGCGTTTGAACACCACGGCGATCTCCGTGACACGCTTGCCCCCAGGCGCTTGCCGGTACGCAGATAGAACGGCACGCCGGCCCAACGGCGGGTGTCGACGTCCAGGCGGATCGCGGCATAGGTCTCGGTGGTGGATTCGGGATCGATGCCCTTCTCGTCCAAGTAGCCGACCACCTCGTGCGATCCCTGCCATCCGGCGGCGTACTGGCCTCGCGCGGTGTGCGCGGCCAGATCCTTGGGCAGGCGCACGGCGGAGAGCACCTTGGTCTTCTCGGCGGTCAGATCGGCGGCGGAGAAGGAGACCGGCTCTTCCATGGCGGTCAATGCCATAAGCTGCAGAAGATGGTTCTGGATGATGTCGCGTGCGGCGCCGATACCGTCGTAATAGCCGGCACGACCAGCCACGCCGATGTCCTCGGCCATGGTGATCTGCACATGGTCGACGTAATTGTTGTTCCAGATCGGCTCGTACATGGCGTTCGCGAAACGCAACGCCAGCATGTTCTGCACGGTCTCCTTGCCAAGATAATGGTCGATGCGGAACACGCTCGACGGGTCGAACACTTCGGAGACCACGCGATCGAGCTCCTTGGCGCTGGCCAGATCATGACCGAACGGCTTTTCGATGATCACACGACGCCAAGCGCCCTTGTCGCTTTTCGCCAGACCACAGTCGGCCAGCTGACGGGACACCTGCGGGAACGCGCGCGGCGGCACCGACATGTAGAACGCGTGATTGCCGCGCGTGCCACGGTCGCGGTCAAGCTCGGCGACCGTGTCGGACAGACGCTCGAACGCTTTCGGATCATCGAACGTGCCTTGTACGAAACGGATACCGGCCGCAAGCTGCTTCCAAGTCGATTCCTTGAACGGCGTACGGCAATGCGCCTGCACGTTCTCCTTGACGAAGTCCTTGAAATGGTCCTCGGTCCAGTCGCGGCGTGCGAAGCCTGTCAGACCGAAGCTTGGCGGCAACAAGCCACGGTTGGCCAGATCGTAGATGGCGGGGAGCAGCTTCTTACGGGACAGATCGCCGGTCACGCCGAAAATCACGATGCTGCATGGGCCTGCGATGCGGGGAAGTCTCAGATCGCGCGGGTCGCGCAGCGGATTCGTCCATGCGTCGGCCGCGTTGGATGCGGTTGAAACGGTTTCACTCATGCCTTTCATACTAACGCGCGGGCTCCACTCGCCACCAAAGGGAATTCGAAAACGTCATGGCCCTTTTTTAGAGCATCCTACAAAACGGCATGGCGATTCCCTCGTTTGGTGCCGCCACTACAATGCCTCCGGAAGAGAACGACGAGCCGGCTGCGGCTGGCGGAGACAAAAACATGGTGCACAACAAGCAGGGCATAGACATGCTGCACGGGCGCATATGGACGAAAGTCCTGCGATTCGCGCTCCCCGTGGCGGCGACCGGCATTCTGGAACAACTCTTCAACGCATCCGGCATCATGATCGTCGGCAACTTCTCCCAATCCGACGGCACCGCCGCGGTCGCGGCCGTCGGCTCCAACGCGCCCGTCACCGGACTCATCCTCAACCTGTTCATCGGCATCGCTCTCGGCGCGAACGTCGTCATCGCCAACGCCATCGGACGAGGCAGCCGCGAAGCGGTGCGCAACGCCGTGCACACGTCCATCGTCACCGCCCTGATCGGCGGCGTGATCGTCGCCATCATCGGAGAATTGCTCGCCGGCCCGCTTCTCGGCATGCTCAACGTGACCGCCGACGTGTTCCCCCTGGCGCTCGCATACCTGCGCATCTACCTCATCGGCATGCCCGTCATCCTGCTATACAATTTCGAAACAGCCATCTTCCGCAGCATCGGCGACACCCAGGCTCCGCTCGCCGTACTCGCCATTTCCGGCGTGCTCAACGTGACCATGGGACTGATTTTCGTCGTATTGTTCCATTGGGGTGTTTCGGGCGTCGCGACGGCCACCGTCATCGCGAACGTCGTCAGCTCCATGATTCTGCTGTATCGACTGGTTCATACTGACGCAGCCATCCATGTTGATTTGCGCGAGTTCGGCATCGACTGGTTCACCCTGCGTCAGATTCTGCGCATCGGACTGCCCGCCGGCGTGCAAAGCGCGGTGTTCGCCGTGGCCAACATCATCATCCAAGCCGCCATCAACAGTCTCGGCACCGTTGTCATGGCCGCCTCCAGCGCCGCGTTCAACATCGAAATCATCGCCTACTACGTGCTCAACTCGTTTAGCCAGGCCTGCGCCACCTTCACCGGGCAAAACTATGGAGCCAAACGGATTGGACGCTGCAAGCGCGTGCTTGGCATCTGCATTCTGGAGGATTTCATCGTCACCGCGGCCACCATCGCCGTCGTGCTGTTCTTCGGCCATAGTCTGCTGGCGTTGTTCGATGCGACACCGGAGGTCATTTCCGTCGGCTACACCAGACTCGTCATGGTGTTCTCCGCCTACACGTTCAGCATGCTATACGAGGTCATGTCCGGATATCTGCGCGGCTTCGGCATCTCACTGGTGCCGGCGCTGCTCACCGTAATCGGCGTGGTCGGCGTGCGCATCACTTGGATCGCGTTCGCGTTCCCCGCGCATCGCACGTTCGAGGCCATTATGATCGTCTACCCGATTAGCCTCGCCGCAACCGCCGTACTCATCGGCATTGCTCTGCTCTGCTACCGTCCGTCCAAGCGATTCGCCGTTAAACCTTGAGCGTGTGCGGCTTGCCGCCGTCCATGAACGCGGCGATTCGCCGGGTCAAAGCGCGGGGAAGAACCCGTTCCGCGAGCGCGCCCGCCTTGGTGAGCGGACCATGGTAGGCGAGGGTTGAGCCGCGCATCATCCTGCGGTAGGCGTACGTGGCAAGCTGACGTGCGGTGGCCGGTTTGGTCATGGTGAAGAAGTTGCGGCCACTCATATTCGCAGCCTTCTGAAAGCCGGTCGTGGTCGGACCGGGACATACGCAGGTCACCGTCACGCCCGTGCCGCGCAATTCGTGGGCCACTGCCTCGGATAGCGAACGCACGAATGCCTTCGACGCGAAATACATCGCCATGTATGGGCCTGCCATCATCGAGGCGACGGACGAAATATTCAAAATCCTGCCATGCCCGTTGGCGCGCATGTCTCGGCCATACCGATACGTCAACTCAGCGAGCGCATGCATGTTGAGCTGCATCATCTCATTTTGCCGGTTCCAGTCGGCGTCGAGAAAATCCGTCCAGTCAGCGAAGCCTGCGTTATTAACGAGATGGTCGACCGCAATACCTTGTGATGTGGTGAAATCATGGAGTTTCTTCGGCGCATTTGCTTCGCTCAGATCTATGGCGAACGTCACCACATGCACGCCAAAACGCTGCTCGAGCTTGGTTTTTACCATGTCAAGCCGTTCCTGGCTGCGGGCGGTGATCACCAGGTCATGTCCGTCCGCTGCGAACAGCGCCGCCAGTTCGCGTCCGATGCCGCCGGACGCTCCCGTGATGAGTGCGTATCCCATGCCAACTCCTTCGTTTTGGTCCTATCTCGCCTATGAATGGCGGATTCGCGGGTCTGCCTGATGCTATCTCCACTATAGATGGCGGATGTTTTTCGACTTATACCCCCTGAGATAGTGTATGGGGGTAAAAAGCGCGGCTTTTCACTTTGCCGTCCGCCATCTATAAGCGAGATAACATGTGTCGAAAGACGAAATCCGCCATCCATAGGCGAGATAGGTGTTTTGTGGAGGGGTGGAGGACAGTGGTGAAAACAAAGTCGCATTACGATTCGCCGCTTGGCGGCATCACGCTGATCGCCGACGAAACGGCATTGCTCGGCCTGTGGTTCGATTGGCAGCCAGGCTATGCGGACGATGATTCCGCGGTTTTGGGTGATTCGCCGACGATTGGCGCCGCGAAACGATGGCTGGACGAATACTTTGCAGGTTGCATACCTCGGACCGAAGTGCCGTTGCTGCTGGAAGGCACGCCATTCCGCAAGGAAGCATGGGCATTGCTGCGGAAAGTGCCATACGGCGAAACGGTTTCATACGGCGGACTCGCACGTCGATTGGAGTTGAAACGTGCGGACGGGCGTAGGGTATCCGCACGCGCCATCGGAGGAGCGGTGCACCGCAATCCGATCGCGCTTATCGTGCCCTGCCATCGGGTCGTCGGCGCTGACGGCAGTCTCACCGGTTATGCGGGAGGCATTGAAACCAAAATCCGTCTGCTCCAACTCGAAGGCGTGCTGAAGCAGACGGAACGGATGGATGTGGATTGCGAATCTATAGACCGGATTTGGCGATCCACCCGCTGACGGCTTCGGCGGTTTTACTTGCGTTGTTCTGTGCGTCGGTCCCCATGACCGCAAGCCCCGGCTTCACCGTCGTCTTGGTGATTGCGGCGATACGTTCCGGAGTCCGTCCAAGCCCGCTGCCGCCGTGCGTGCAGAACGGATAAATGGTCTTTCCGGACCAGTCGCGGCTTTCCAGAAAAGCGTACACGAGCATCGGCATATCGCCGCACCAAATCGGATAGCCGAGGAACACGGTATCGGACGAGTCGAGCGCATCGGTATCGCCGCTGAGCGTGAACGGCAGACGCACGTTGACACGCTGCTCCTCCTGCACCATTTCTGAGGTCGCGGCGTACCGTTCCGGATAAGGCTCGGTACGTGCGATTTCAATCATCGGCGAATCGGTCCGCCGGGCCACCTCTTGGGCAAGCTTCGCGGTATTGCCGACCGTCACCTCGCCCACTTCGTAGTTTTCGCCGGCGCGGGAGAAAAACACCACCACCATGTTGCGTCCTTTCATGGTCCTTGAAGAGGCCGTTGCCGCATCCGTCATGCGTCAGTCCAAGGGTTTATCAGTCCATCTTTGGAAACGATTGTGCTCGATACGCGAGCAGACCGTCGATGAACCGTGCAAGACCCTCGATCATGCGTGCACGCGGACAGGCCACGTTGATACGCACGAAATCATGACCGTTGCCACCATATTCGGAACCCTCGGAGAACATCACCTTATGCTCGCGTTTGAGATAATCGCACAACGCATCCGTGTCATGCGTGATGGCCGAACAGTCGACCCACAACAGGTAGGTGGCATGTCCTTCGACCATGATGATGCGCCGGTCGGCCGGCACCGAAGCGTTGTATTTGTCGAACATCGCACGCGCGGTCGCCTTGTTGCCGGCCAGATAAGCGCGCAGTTCGTTCAGCCACGGTTCGCCCTCGTTGAACGCGGCCAGGGTGGCGTCCATGGCGAAGGCGTTCGGCTCCGCCACCTCATCGGTGTTCAAAGCTCGCCACACCTTATGACGCAGCACCGGATTCGGAATCATCACGGCCGCGGAATTCAGTCCTGCGATGTTGAACGTTTTGGTCGGAGCCATGCAGGTCACCGAATTCATCGCGCAATGCTCGCCCACCGAGGCGAACGGCACGTAATCGAAACCCGGATCGGTCAGATCGCAGTGGATCTCATCGCTGACCACCGTCACATGATGCTTCCAGCACAGTTCGCCGATACGTTCCAAAGTCTCACAATCCCAAATACGGTCGATCGGATTATGCGGGTTGCACAGAATCATCAGCGTGGTCTGCGGGTCGGCGAGTTTCGTTTCGAAATCAGCCCAATCGATCTCGTAATGTCCTTCGCCGTCATAGGCGAGCGGCGATTCAAGCACACGGCAGCCATTGTTGAGAATCGAATTGAAGAAGATGTTGTAGACCGGCGTCATGATCACGACGTTCTCGTTCGGCGTGGTGAGTTTCCTGACCATGCTGGAGATCGCCGGCACCACACCGGTGCAGAACACCAGCGAGTCCGGGTCGATGGCAAGCCCATGACGGCGTCCCCACCAATCCACGTACGCCTGATTCCATTCTGGCGGCACGATCGAATAGCCGAAAACGCCATGCTCGACGCGCCGACGCAACGCCTCGCGGATTACGGGCGCGGTCTGGAAATCCATATCCGCCACCCACATGGGCAGCGCGTCGCCAGCCTCCTCCCATTTGAGCGAGTACGTGCCGGAACGGTCGATCGGAGTATCGAAATCGTAAGTCATACCGCCAATCCTACCTACTGTTATGCGGCGTCGGCTGTCACGATCGTCGTGGCCGTCGGATCGATTTTCGCCGGATCGAGCGTCAGCTCGTTGATATGGTCGGCGCGAATCGTGCCGGACGAAGGATTGAACACGCTGTCGATCGTGCCGCGCACGTCGGCATCGACGGAGGAATATTCGAACGCGAGCGTCGTATTGACGAGCCGGCAGTCACGCAACACCAGATGGTCCACGTAGCACAGGCCCTGCAGGCTTTCGATCGTGCAATGCTCGAACGTCACGTTACGCGAGTTCCACGCCAGATACTCGCCGGAAATGAACGAATCGCGCACCGTCACGTTCTCACAGTTCCAGAAACAATCCTTCGAAATCAGACGGGAATTGGAAATCTCCACGTTCCTTGCGCC
>VOFL01000107.1_pt1 | contig 59717 bp, 44 predicted proteins | sample 5384111 | NCBI WGS metagenome assembly VOFL01 (sample SAMN12384731, study PRJNA508395) | synthetic metagenome | isolation source: mock microbial community "Gut Microbiome Whole cell Mix" consisting of 8.3%...
TGACGGTCGTCCATAACCAGCATGGCATCGGTGAAATTGTTGCCACGGTGTACGCCTGATTCACGCCGTTCTTGCCGAAGACGATCATCGTGCGATCCACCTTCTTGGTGTAAAGCGTTCGGCGTCTGGGGTTGAACTCGCGGTTCTGCAACGCGTCGCTCACCGCCTTGGCGAAGCCGGAGAACTTCGTGCCGTTGAGCACACGCAGCGTGATGTTGCGATTCTCCACATACTTGGCCTTGTTGCCGTCGGCTTCCTTGATGGGGCACGGTGCCTGCTGGCCGTAGTTCGGCTGTACGGCGGCCGACTTGACGTTGCCCAGGCCTCCGACATGGAAAAAGAACAGCAGGGACACCACCATGGCGACCACCATGACGGCTCCGACGATGCTGAACACCGTCTTCTGACGGCGGCGAATGTACTCTTTGCGCGCGGCGCGCTCGTCGTTAGCCTGGGTCATTTACGAATTCCTTTGAACAAACCAATTGCCATCAACTTTACTGTCATGCGGTGATATGTGTCATGCGGTGATATGCACAATCGGTCGGGCTGGGGCGTTCGTGGCGATGATGCGATCGACGCAACGGCTGTCCTGCCATGCCCGCTGCACGGCGTCCGCCGCATCCTCCGTCGGCACGAACGCGATGACGGACGGGCCGGAACCGGAGACGAACGCCTGGCTGGCTCCCGCACGCAAGGCTTCCTCGATCGCCTGTCCGCTACGCGGATGCAGGGAGACCGCCGCCTTCTGCAGGTGGTTCTCATCGCCATCGCCGGCACCGATCTGATCGAATGTGGCATACACTTCCGGCGTGCGCAGTTCCGCACGGTATGCGCCGACCAGCAGATGGCCGGTAAACCCACGTTCCGTAAGATCGCGTACGATATCGCCATCGTCATCAAGCTGTTCGATGCGTTCGCCGAAACCGGTGCCGCGCGCGTAACCGCCGGTCAGACAGAACGGCATGTCCGCGCCCAGCGTGGCCGCGACTTCCTGCAGGCGTTCGATCGGCCAATCGAGATCCCACAACGTGTTCAATGCCAGAATCGTCGCCGCCGCATCGGCGGAACCGCCGGCCATGCCCGCGCCGACGGGGATGCGCTTGTCGATGTTCAACGCCACGTCCGGCTCATGGCTGCTCGCTTCGGCCATGGCGAACAATGCCAGCACGGCGTGGTTGCGGCGCATATCGCTGCCGGAAGAGGCCAGGTCGCCCAGATACGCGCCCTCGCGATTCCGCGCGAAGCCGCTTCCGGCGCTTTGCGCGTGGCGGTGACGGTGTCGTATACGCCGACCGCGCAATAGATGGTGTCGAGTTCATGACGGCCGCCCCATTCGGCATGCGACGGGCCACATGCAGGGTCAGATTCGTTTTCGCCGGGCAGTCCACGCTCACGGCGTTGATGGTGGCCGTTCCGATGGCGGGCGAATCAATGGTGCTCATGACGCGAACACCTCATCCAACGCGCGTGCCAACGCCACGAATTCGTCGATGGTGAGCGTCTCGCCACGACGGGTCGGGTCGATGCCGGCCTTCTCGAACGCTTCGGACGGCACGATTTTCTTCAATGCGGCGTGCAGGGGCTTGCGGCGCTGCCCGAAAGCCGCGTCGATCAAACGGAACACGGTTTCGATCCACCACGGAACCGTCCGCATTGTCCGCGGCGGGGTGTGACCGCCGGTAGCGCTTGAACAGCACCAGCGCGGAATCGACGTTCGGGGCCGGCCAGAACACGTTGCGGCCGATGACGCCCACGCGTTCCGCGGTGCCGTACCATGCGAGCTTCACGCTCGGCGTGCCGTATCTTCGAACCGGGCTTCGCTCAAACGGTCCGCCACTTCCTTCTGCACCATCACCAGGAAGGTGCCCAGATTGTCGAAACGTTCCAACAGGGTGAGCAGAATCGGCGTGGCCACGTTGTACGGCAGATTGGCCACCAGCGTGAAGGAATCGTCATCCTTGAAATCGGGCAGATTCTCCGGATTGACGGTAAGTGCGTCGCGGTTGACCACACGGAAGCGGTCCACGGCGTCCGGCATGAATTCGGCGATGGTTTTCGGCAGGCGTTCGGCGACCGGCGGGTCGATTTCCACAGCCGTCATCGTGGCGCCGGTTTCCAGAATCGCCAGCGTCAGCGAACCCAGTCCGGGACCGACTTCCAGCACATGGTCGTCGGCGGTCACGCCGGCCTCGCGCACGATGCGACGCACGGTTCCCGGATCAATCACGAAATTCTGCCCGAATTTCTTCGTCGGGCTGATACCCGCGTCGGCGGCGATGCGTCGGATGTCGGCCGCCCCCAGCAAATGGCCCTGCGTATGCTCGTTCACGTTTTCTGTCATTCCCTCATTATCCGTTCATGCCGGTACGAAAATCGTTGGCGATTAGCCGGATCAGTACCATCCGGTCTGTTCGGAGTGCTGCCACGCCGCGGACGGGCTGCCGTACCGCTGTGCGATGTAGCTCAGACCCCAGTCGATCTGCACGGCGGCATCGTCCTTCCAATTCGCGCCGAACGTGGCCATTTGGCTGCCCGGCAACGCTTGTGGAATACCGTATGCGCCCGAATACACGTTTTCCGCGCTCCAGCTCCATCCGGATTCGCGATTCCAGAGTTTGACCAGATCCGTCCAGTTCTGGCCGGTCCAGCCGCGCTGCGCCGCCGCGCCGGAAGCGTAGGCCTGTGCCTGTGCCGCGGAAGGATGGTACAAGCGGCAGCCTGCGGAAGGATTGCTCGGCTGCGGCGTGGGCCGCGGTTTGGGCTGGGGTGGAGTCGGCTGCGGTGCAGGGGTTGTGGGGGTCGGTGCCGGATCGTCCTTCTTGGTGTTGTTGGAATTGTTATTCGAGTTGTTCGAATTGTTCTTATCCGAGGAATCCGACTTGTTCGAATCGGTTTTGTCGGAATCGGACTTGTTCGAATCGGACTTATTGTCGTTTTTATTCGAGTCGTTCTTACCCGAATCGTTCTTGCCGTCGTCCGTCTTGCCGGAATCGCCGTTATCGCCATTGCCGTTGCCGCTGTTGTCGGATTTGTCGGTATCGTCCGTAGTTTTTTCCGGTCCGACCGCAATGACTTTGTCGATGGCGATTTTCGTGGTCTTCTCTTCGGTCAGCGTCTCGCTTTCCTTCACGCCATCCACGTAGGTGACGGCGTACGTCTGCTGGATTTCGCCGTTTTCGCCTTCCTGCCGTATCGTGACTTCGCCCGGCTGCAGGTTCGGGTCGATGATGGTCTGCGTGCCGAACGGCACTTCCTTCGTACGTGTTTCCTCGCCGTGGGTCACGCGGCGGACGCGCAGAATGGTCTTTTTGCCGTCCTTTTCGACGCTGACGCGATCCTCCTTGCCCAACGTGATGCCTTTGGCGTCAAGAATGGAGGCGGGCAGCTTGCCGTTCGGCGCCACCGAGCTTTGCCGTCCGCGGTGACGGTGACGGGCCCTTCTGGTTGATGATGAGACCGCCGGTGAGCTTGTTGTAGACGTTGCTGATATTGACGGTGATTTTCGCCGCTTCGGTTTCGTTTTGGTTGAAGAAGTCCAGCAACTGCTCGGCGCTGGACGCGACCGTCCAGAACGGCACTTCCTGGCCGTCGATGGTGATGGTGGTCTGGTATGCGCTCTGCACGTTCACCACATCATGGTTCTTCAGCATGCTGGTCGGGCTGGTCGACTCCACCAGGTCGTGCGTTTTGACTTTCACGCCCTGCTCCTGCAGCAGACGGTCCACGCTCATCGCATATGTGGTCACCGTGGTGGTCTCCCCATTGACGGTCAATGCCACGGATTTGCGCGCGCCCACACCAAACGCCAACGCCGAAGTCAAAGTCAATGAGGCCACGCATGCCATGACGCGGACACGACGAAGCGTCACGAATCTCCGAGGGTCCACCTTCTCGTCATTTATCCTCTTTTCAGCGCTGCCTACAACGCCGTTATTGTAACGGCTCAGCTGGAACGGTTGCCGTGCTTTCCGATGGTTTTATCCATACCGCCACATTTTTGAAAGCAGGTGCGAAAAGCGAAAATAAAAGGGGCAGGAGAAGGGGATGTCCTGCCCGGTCGGACGAGATAGGTTGGGGACGTCTCGTCCGCTTTGCCAGAAGTCTCAAGTTGGGGGAAGACTTCTGGAGCACTTACCCATGGTAAGAGGTCCAAGCCCGTCATACGGGTTCGAGCCTATTGTCGGATCGAACCGACGATCTGCCGCTTACAAGGCGGCCGCTCTGGCCATCTGAGCTAATGAGTCATGACCTCTTTGCTATGAAAAAAACAGAGGAACGATGAATAGCATAACCAGCGCTTCCACCGCCGTCAACTTAGTATTGCGGGTTGAGACGCGCCGGCTGCCCGTAAGGGGTTATTCGCCCGTGGTGACGGAAATCGGCCCCTTCTTGGCTCCGATGGACGGCATCTTGCCGGCAACGCCGACTTCGCTGTCCTTCAGGCCGATCGATTCCAACAGACCGTCCTTAACCGTCGTCTGGGCGGTGGTCAGCTGGTCCATATCCCAATACTTGCCGTTGATGATCACGGTCGGCGTGGTCATGCTGCCCTTGTAGCTGCCGGACTGATGCCACAGTTCGGAACGCTTCGGCGTGTAAGTGTCGATCGCATCAAGCCATTCCTGATAATCGCGGCCAAACGCCTTGTCCGCAACATCCTTGGAAACACCCGCGGCGATCATCTGCTCCTTGATCTTGGCGTCGCTCACCGACTTGTATGCGGAGCCTTCCTCCGGCTGGAAATCCTCGGCGTAGACCTTCTCAGGAAGGAGATCGAGATGGTTCGGGTCGCTGTCATGCTCGGCCGGTAGATGGCCGCGTTCGCCGCGCGACTGGAATACTCGTCGGTGGACCAACGGTCCATGAACGCCATGAAATGCAGGTCCAGATTGATCGCCCCGCATCGACCATCTTCTGCAGGTCGGCGTCCAACTGGCGGTGCAGGTTGCCGCAGCCGGGCACAGGAAATCCATGTGAGCTCGACGGTCGGCGCGCCCTCCACAGCCTTGCCGTAGCCGTTCTTGGAAATCAGCAGGCCGCCGTTCTTATCGACGAGCTTCGGTGTTCTTCACTTTCTGCAACGCCGTGTACGCTTCCTGCACGGTTTCGGTGGAAGCCTTCGTTTCGGCCTTCTTATGCATGTTGTGGTACACGGTGAACGCGCCGATCGCCACCAGAATCCCCAGCACCGCCACCACGATGCCGCCGATGATCGTCTGCTGCTTGCGTTCCTTTTCCATCTGCTCGGCGCGCGCCTTCATCGCCGCGGCCTCGGCGGCCCTACGCTCGGCGCGGCTGGTACGCTTCTGCGCATCCTTGCTGTTCTGGGCCATCGATATTCCTTTCGACCTCACGTTGTTATGCTGGGCACCATACTAGCGATGCCTTGCTATCGATTCGCCGGGAATTCCGTATTGCCTTGCGATTGCGTCGGCAGCTCGCTCAAGTGGCGCAGATACGGCTGTTTACGCAGTGCGCCGCCGCCCAATCGCAGTACGATCGCGCCCGGAGCGGCCACGGCCACAAGCCAGCCGATCGCGCAGAACGCAGCCTGCGCCAGCCCGCTTTCGGAAAGCGGACCGCCAAGCAGCGTCGGCATCGGAATCGTCAATCCAAATATCCACATATCCATCACGGCATACGGAAGCTGCAGCACGACCGTGGTGAGCGACAAACCCAGCGCGGCCACGGCCAACATGATCAGCGTCCGCACGATGGCGACGCCGAAGCCCTTCACGATGTGCCAGGGCAGTCCCGCCAATCGCAGCAGCCAGTCGGAACTTTTCTTCTCGCCGCCACGTTTGCCTTCGCGCTCGAGCTGCGCCTCCGTGTTGAATCCGATGGTGGCCAGCGCACAGGCGAACAGCAACGCGGCTGCCATCGCCGTCCACAGTGAGAACAGTCCGCAGACGGCCACGGGAATCGCCATCAGCGCGCAGGGGAGCATGCCCCGGCCCAACATCGCGCCACGCTTCACATCGGCGGGATTGGGTGCTTCCGCAACGTTCGGCCCATCCATACCGGGTACCGGCGGGAATGACATTGCGGGCGATTGCTGCGCCGCGGCCACCGTGGCCTGCGGTATGACGGACGGTGGCTGCCGCATGGCGATGCGTTGCAACGCGGGTTTGATGGTCGGGTCGACTTGCGTCGGCGCTTCCGCTGGATTCCATGCGTTCTGGGCCGGCAGCATTTGTGTTGACGGCATGGATTGCGGCATTACCTGTGTGCCTGTCGGCATCGCCCGCGTGCCTTGCGATTGCGGCATCGTGCGCGTGCTGTCCACGTTGGGAAGTGCGTCGGAAAGCACTCTGGTCTCGGCATCGTCAACAGGTGCGATCACCTGCGTTGCGCTCGCGTCGGATTGGCTGGTCACTTGTTTCCCGATTACTTGAGTTGCGCTCACATCGGGCTGCCCGATCGCCTGCGTTGCTTCGCTGAGCCTTGGCATCGTGCGCGTGCCGATGGCGTTTTCGCCGGTTATATCGTCCTGCAATCGCCACAACGTGCGCGGATTGTCGGGCGATTCAACAAAAGGGGGCATCGCCTCCGTATCGCCATCCGCTGCGCCACCATTGTCGGCCGCAACCCACGCCTGCGGATTCAACGCATCCACGGCGATCGCCTGCAGCAAATCGTCCGGCGTGCACCGCTTCGTCCGATCCGGATTAAGCGCCGAACGGAACGCGGCCATCGTGCCCGCAGGAAGTCCCGCAAGATTGGCGCTGCCTGCCGCCGCACGTTCCAACACGGTCATCATCGGCTTCGTGCCGAACACCGGCTCACCCGTAGCGGCGAACGCCAATACGCTCGCCACCGACCACCAATCGGTCATTTCATCCGATTCCGCGCCATCAATGATTTCCGGCGCGATGAACCCCGGCGTGCCCATCACCAGACCGGTACGCGTCACATGGCTTTCGCCTTCGCCCATAGCGATGCCGAAATCCACCAATACCGGGCCGGTGCTCGACACCATCACATTCGTCGGCTTGATATCGCGGTGCACGATGCCGGACGCATGCACGGCACGCACCGCCTCAATCAGCTTGCGTGCCAGCCGTTCCAAATCGTCGCCCACATATCGGCCATTGACGCGCACATCCTCACGCAGATTCTTGCCTTCGATCAACTCGGTCACAATAAAAGCCAACGCGTCGTCAAGTTCCATATCCACAATGCCGCACACGCCCGGATGCCGCACCTTCTGCAACGCCATCGCCTCCCTGCGCAGGCGCTCGCGTGCGGTCAGTTGGTCGCGCTGCCGCTGCGGGGAATCGTCGTCGGAGAGGGAATCACGCAAAATCTTCATCGCATATTGATGGCCGCCATCGTCCCGCACACGCCATACCGAGCCCATGGCACCCGAACCAAGCCGGGAAATCAACGTGTAGCCGCCAACCAGGCTGCCTGCTTCCAGATTCAATGCGCTTAAGTCGCTCATACTTCCATCGTACTTGGCGTGCAGATTATGCACGCGAATTGACAGGCTGGGGAAACGCCATGTGCCGCACGTTGAAGTCTGATGAAATCGAATCATCGACATGAAGAAGTGTCTTCACTTGCCGCACGCATCTGCAGCCACTTCACCGAAACCATGAGATGCGGGGCAGTGTTGAATGGTTTCGTGGTTCCGATAAAGGCATTGGAGCCAATGTGTCGTTTGGTTATGAGAATCAAGGAGGAGGCAGACCATGCTGCAAATCAACATGGCTGATGTCATGAACGTCATCGGTTCATTGACACCATATCTGATTGCGATCGGCGTGCTATTCGTGCTCGCGCTGATCATCACCTTCGCCGTCAACAAGAAGACGGTCAAGGACGTGGCGACCCGTAAGATCGTCCATTCCGAATCCTGGCTGGTGGCGCTGGTAGGCATCGTCGTGGCCGTGTCCATGATGCTGACCGGCCCGCTTTCCACGCTGCTCAACAATGCGACCATCACCAAGTACACGCTGTCCGACGCCACGGTTTCCAAGGCCAACGAGCTGGCCAAGGATGTGCAGTCGGAGGCCGTCACCCTGCTGAAGAATGACGATTCCAACCTGCCGCTGTCCGGCAAGAAGGTCAACGTGTTCGGCTGGGGCTCCACCAACCCCGTCTACGGCGGCACCGGCTCCGGCTCCATGTCGAAGCAGTACAAGACCGTCTCCCTGCTTGACGGCATGAAGCAGGCTGGCCTGAAGACCAATACGGAGCTGAGCAAGCTGTACACGGACTACCGCAAGGATCGTCCTGAGGTCGGCATGTTCGCTCAGGATTGGACCCTGCCCGAGGTGCCGGCCAAGCAGTACTCCGACAAGCTGGTCTCCGACGCGAAGGATTTCTCGGACGAGGCCGTGGTCGTGCTGACCCGTGTCGGCGGCGAGGGCGCGGACCTGCCGACGGACATGAAGGCGAAGGGTATCACCTACAAGAACAACTCCAAGGATTATGACGACTTCCAGAAGGGTGAGAGCTTCCTTCAGTTGTCGAAGACCGAGCGTGACATGATCGACCTGGTCACCAGCAACTTCAAGAAGGTGACGCTCGTCTACAACGGCGCGAACACGTTCCAGTTCGATTTCCTCAACGACTATCCGCAGATCCAGTCCGTCGTGTGGTGCCCGCCGGCTGGCCAGACCGGTTTCTCCGCCCTTGGTGAGGTGCTTGCCGGTGAGACCAACCCGTCCGGCAAGACCTCCGACACCTTCCTCAAGGATCTGACCAAGTCGGTGTCCTATAACAACTTCGGCAAGTTCGAATACACCAATATGGCAGACAAGGCAGCCAAGTACAAGGGCTTCACGGGTGACGACGTCACTGCCATTCCGGGCTTTGTCAACTACTCCGAAGGCATCTATGTGGGCTACAAGTTCTATGAGACCGCTTCGGACGAAGGCCTGATTAATTATGATGACACCGTCGCGTTCCCGTTCGGCTATGGCCTGTCCTACACCTCGTTCGATCAGAAGCTCGACAGCGTGAAGTACAAGGGTGGCAAGGTGACCGTCACCGCCACCGTGACCAACACCGGCGATAAGGCCGGCAAGGACGTGGTCGAGGCCTACTACAACCCGCCGTACACCGACGGCGGCATCGAGAAGGCGTCCAAGAACCTGGCCGGCTTCGAGAAGACCAAGGAACTGCAGCCGGGCGAGTCCCAGAAGGTCACCGTCAAGTTCGATGACGACGACATGGCGTCCTACGACTACAAGGGCGCGAAGGCGTACGTGCTGGAGAAGGGCGATTATGACATCTCCATCCAGTCCGATTCGCACCACGTGATCGATCACAAGGCGATCACCGTGAAGGACACCGTCACCTACGATTCCGATTCGAACACCCACAATGGCGACAAGACCGTGGCCACGAACCAGTTCGATGATGTGGCGGGCGATGTGACGTACCTGTCCCGCGCCGACCACTTCGCGAACTACAAGGAGGCCACCGCCGCCCCGACCAACTTCAAGATGTCCGACAAGGCCAAGGAAACCTTCTACAACAACTCGAACTACGATCCGAAGAAGTTCGACAAGGATTCCGACAAGATGCCGACCACCGGTGCCAAGAACGGTCTGAAGCTGTCCGATATGTACGGCAAGGACTATGACGACGCCGATTGGGACAAGCTGCTCGACCAGCTCACCTTCGACGATATGGACAACCTCATCGCCAATGGTGGCTATGGCACCCAGGCTCTGAAGTCCGTCGGCAAGATCCAGCTGACCGATGCGGACGGCCCGGCATCGCTGAATAACAACTTCACCGGCGTTGGCTCCATCGGCTTCCCGGCTTCCACGGCATTCGCCTGCACTTGGAACAAGGATCTCGCCAAGCAGTTCGGTGAGATGATCGGCGACATGGCCCACGACATGCACGTGGCTGGCTGGTACGCACCGGCCATGAACATCCACCGCAACGCGTTCTCCGGCCGTACCTTCGAGTACTTCTCCGAGGATTCGCTGCTCTCCGGCGTGATGGCATCCAGCGAGATCTCCGGTGCCAAGTCCAAGGGCGTGTACTCCTTCATGAAGCACTTCGCTCTGAATGACCAGGAGACCAAGCGTACGGAAATGCTGTGCACGTGGACGAACGAGCAGGCCATGCGTGAGATCTATCTGAAGCCGTTCGAGATGAGCGTGAAGGAAGGCGGCGCCCAGGCCGTGATGAGCTCCTTCAACTACATCGGCAACACCTATGCCGGCGCCGACAGCGCGCTGCTGCAGACCGTGCTGCGCGGCGAGTGGGGCTTCAAAGGCTTCGTCCTGACCGACTACTTCGGCGGCTACGGCTACCAGAACGCCGATCAGGAAGTGCGTGCGGGCAACGATTCGATGCTTGCCACCACCAAGATCACCAACCACATCACCGATAAGTCCGCCACTTCCGTGAAGGCCATGCGTCAGGCCGCGCACAACATCCTGTACACGGCCGCCAACAGCTGGCAGTACGCGAATGGCGAGCCGAAGGTCGCCACCCCGATCTGGAAGACCGCCATGTACGTGGCTTGGGGCGTGGTTGCGGTGCTCGTGATCGGTCTGGAGTTCCTGACCATCAAGCGCTACCTGAGCCGCAAGAAGGCCGTCGCCACGATTGAGCCGGCTGCAGAGCCCGCTCAGGCCGAGTGATTGGCTGATAACTGAAAACCAATAATTGAATACCAAGCCGGGAGTCTCCGTGGAACATGGAGCCTCCCGGCTTTTGCATCTCATTGCCTTCGTTCGGATCCGTGTGCTGCTTTTTCTTGGCGCTGTATTTCCTGATATTGCATTGGTGCGGTTGTCAGGCTATGGATCCCATATCGCGTTCATAGCGCAGATGGCTGCATTGTTCGCGTCTTCGCTTCATCCGCATTTGGCTTTGCGATTCCGACACGCCGTGGGTTGTTGTTTTCGCGTTCACCTGGCCGTGGTTTTAGCGTCCTATGATGGTGTCATCAACGGTTTCAGGTCGCGTTTGGCTCGTTTTCGACACGCCGATGGAACGTTGGATTTCCAACGGTTTCACGCTTCGTCATGCCCGTCGGGTTGCGCGTTTGCGGGTTCTCGTGTAAGTTTATCTCTTGCTGCTCAGCACGGCGGCCTGGCTCCTTGAGTTTGGGGCGGTCTGCTGGTGCGGTGGTGGTTTGAGAACTCAAGAGCGTATTTGTACTACTTCTTTATAGTCAATGATTGCCAGTTCATCGTCCGCTCCTTGCGAGTGGCCGGGAGGCCTTGAAGGACGGTGAGGTTTTTGTGCGATGCGCCTTTCCTTATAAGGCGATCGTCAATTTTCTTAGATGAGAGTCACGTGTTGGCTTTCCGCATAAGTTTTTTTGTGGAGGGTTCGATTCTGGCTCAGGATGAACGCTGGCGGCGTGCTTAACACATGCAAGTCGAACGGGATCGGCTGGAGCTTGCTCCGGCCGTGAGAGTGGCGAACAGGTGAGTAATGCGTGACCGACCTGCCCCATACACCGGAATAGCTCACGGAAACGGGTGGTAATGCCGGATGCTCCAGTTGGATGCATGTCCTTCTGGGAAAGATTCTATCGGTATGGGATGGGGTCGCGTCCTATCAGCTTGATGGCGGGTAACGGCCCACCATGCTTCGACGGGTAGCCGGCCTGAGAGGGCGACCGGCCACATTGGGACTGAGATACGGCCCAGACTCCTACGGGAGGCAGCAGTGGGAAATATTGCACAATGGGCGCAAGCCTGATGCAGCGACGCCGCGTGCGGGATGACGGCCTTCGGGTTGTAAACCGCTTTTGACTGGGAGCAAGCCCTTCGGGGTGAGTGTACCTTTCGAATAAGCACCGGCTAACTACGTGCCAGCAGCCGCGGTAATACGTAGGGTGCAAGCGTTATCCGGAATTATTGGGCGTAAAGGGCTCGTAGGCGGTTCGTCGCGTCCGGTGTGAAAGTCCATCGCTTAACGGTGGATCCGCGCCGGGTACGGGCGGGCTTGAGTGCGGTAGGGGAGACTGGAATTCCCGGTGTAACGGTGGAATGTGTAGATATCGGGAAGAACACCAATGGCGAAGGCAGGTCTCTGGGCCGTCACTGACGCTGAGGAGCGAAAGCGTGGGGAGCGAACAGGATTAGATACCCTGGTAGTCCACGCCGTAAACGGTGGATGCTGGATGTGGGGACCATTCCACGGTCTCCGTGTCGGAGCCAACGCGTTAAGCATCCCGCACGGGGAGTACGGCCGCAAGGCTAAAACTCAAAGAAATTGACGGGGGCCGCACAAGCGGCGGAGCATGCGGATTAATTCGATGCAACGCGAAGAACCTTCCCTGGGCTTGACATGTTCCCGACAGCCCCAGAGATGGGGCCTCCCTTCGGGGCGGGTTCACAGGTGGTGCATGGTCGTCGTCAGCTCGTGTCGTGAGATGTTGGGTTAAGTCCCGCAACGAGCGCAACCCTCGCCCTGTGTTGCCAGCACGTCGTGGTGGGAACTCACGGGGGACCGCCGGGGTCAACTCGGAGGAAGGTGGGGATGACGTCAGATCATCATGCCCCTTACGTCCAGGGCTTCACGCATGCTACAATGGCCGGTACAACGGGATGCGACCTCGTGAGGGGGAGCGGATCCCTTAAAACCGGTCTCAGTTCGGATTGGAGTCTGCAACCCGACTCCATGAAGGCGGAGTCGCTAGTAATCGCGGATCAGCAACGCCGCGGTGAATGCGTTCCCGGGCCTTGTACACACCAAGTCATGAAAGTGGGTAGCACCCGAAGCCGGTGGCCCAACCTTTTTGGGGGGAGCCGTCTAAGGTGAGACTCGTGATTGGGACTAAGTCGTAACAAGGTAGCCGTACCGGAAGGTGCGGCTGGATCACCTCCTTTCTACGGAGAATACAGTCCATGTTTTTTGGACAGTGTGAGCCACATGGACGCCGGCAGTCGGCGTCGTTGTTGTGGATGCTGGTGTGGAAGAGATCATGGGCTTGGACGTCCCGTCGGGATGTCCGGGAGTGGTATGGGTATGCTTTTGGGCTCCCGGACCGCCACCCCACGGGTTTTCTGTGGCGCGGTTCGATGCCCATGCGTGGTGGCCGGTCCTGGGTGGCTGGTCGGATCGTGTGGCGCGTGGTGGTTTGAGAACTGGATAGTGGACGCGAGCAAGAGAAACTGAAAGAACGTTTCTTTTTGCTTATCGCGATTTCGCCAAACTCTTCAATTGAGTTTGGTTTCGAGATCGATCGTTTTGTGATCATTTTAGTGTTAAGATTTGTCGTCTGGCGATCTTGCTATCAGGAAACCCGCGGGTGGGACAATGGTTTTGCTGTTGTGCCGCTTGCGAGGGCGTATGGTGGATGCCTTGGCAGACAGTACCGATGAAGGACGTTTGAGGATGCGATAATCCTAGGGGAGCCTCCAACATGGCTTTGATCCTAGGGTCTCCGAATGGGGGAACCCGCCGGCCGTCATGGGCCGGCACCGCCTATGGGCGGGGGGTACGCAGGGAAGTGAAACATCTCAGTACCTGCAGGAAGGGATACTCCGTGAGTAGTGGCGAGCGAAAGCGGATCAGACCAAACCGGTTGCGCGTGATACCCGTCGGGGGTTGCGTTGCCGGTGTTGTGGGATCACGTGTCCCGGTTCCGACGGGCCGGGCGGGAGTCATAAAACGGCTTGCCAGGGGAACAGGCTTGAAGGCCTGGCCGTAGAGGGTGCCAGCCCCGTACCTGGACGTGAGCCGTCTTCCGATCGTGTTGTCCCAAGTAGCGCGGGCCTCGTGGAATCCCGCGTGAATCAGCCCAGACCGTTGGGTAAGTCTAAGCATACCTGTCTGACCGATAGCGTACCAGTACCGTGAGGGAAGGTGAAAAGCACCGGGAGGGAGTGAAACAGTTCCTGAAACCGTGCGCCCACAAACCGTCGGAGCCTCCGGTGGGGTGACGGCGTGCCTATCGAAAAATGAGTCTGCGAGTCAGTGGCGGGGGGCGAGCATAAGCCGTGTGGCGTATGCGTAGCGAGTCGAATAGGGCGTTTTCAGTCGCTTGTCCTGGACCCGAAGCGGGATGATCTAGCCCTGGGCAGGTTGAAGCGCGGGTAAGACCGCGTGGAGGACCGAACCCACCTGGGTTGAAAACCGGGGGGATGACCTGGGGCTAGGGGTGAAAGGCCAATCAAATTCCGTGATAGCTGGTTCTCTCCGAAATGCATTTAGGTGCAGCGTCGGTCGATTGCGTCGCGGGGGTAGAGCTACCGGATGCTTGCGGGCCCTTGTTGGGTACCAACAGCAGCCGAACTCCGAATACCGTTGACGTGTATTCCGGCAGTGAGTCGGCGGGGGATAAGCTCCGTCGTCGAGAGGGAGACAGCCCAGACCGTCGTCTAAGGTCCCGAAGCGTGTGCTAAGTGGGAAAGGATGTGGAGTCGCATAGACAGCCGGAGGTTGGCTCAGAAGCAGCCATCCTTGAAAGAGTGCGTAACAGCTCACTGGTCTAGTGGTTCCGCGCCGACAATGTAGCGGGGCTCAAGCACACCACCGAAGACGCGGCAGCAATCTTCATGGTTGCTGGGTAGGAGGCGTCCTGCGAGGGGCGAAGCGGCGGTGGAAACCGGCCGTGGACTTCGTGGGAGTGAGAATGCAGACATGAGTAGCGAGAGACGGGTGAGGATCCCGTCCGCTGGATGACCAAGGGTTCCGGGGCCACGTTCGTCGTCCCCGGGTGAGTCGGGTCCTAAGGCGAGGCCGACAGGCGTAGTCGAATGGATGAACGGGTGGATATTCCCGTACCGACCATGGACCGGCAAAACCGAGACGGTGAGTACTAACCTCCGCCTCGTGGTGGTTCCTTCCTTCGGGTTGGTATCGCCGCGTGGTGTTGGGAGCGTAGCCGCAGTAGGTCAGCGCAGGGGTGACACGGAATGGGAGCCGGCCGCGGAGGTGGTTTTCCGTGGTCAAGCACGCAGCCAGTCATGTAGGCAAATCCGCATGGCATGCATGGCGAGGTGTGATGATGGGAGCCGTTATGGTTCGATATCCGGTTGTCCAGGCCGTCGAGAAAAGCCTCGGCGTGAGGGCCATGGCCGCCCGTACCCCAAACCGACACTGGTGGTCAGGTAGAGAATACCAAGGCGATCGAGCGAATCCTGGTCAAGGAACTCGGCAAATCACTCCCGTGCCTTCGGTATAAGGGAGACCCACTGGGGTGAAGGACCTTGCGTCCGGAGCTTTGGTGGGTGGCACAGACCAGGGGGTAGCGACTGTTTACCAAAAACACAGGTGCATGCGAAGGCGAAAGCCGCTGTATATGCACTGACGCCTGCCCGGTGCCGGAAGGTTAAGAGGATCCGTCAATCCCGGGGACGAAGCGGTGAATTCAAGCCCCGGTAAACGGCGGTGGTAACTATAACCATCCTAAGGTAGCGAAATTCCTTGTCGGGTAAGTTCCGACCTGCACGAATGGCGTAACGACTTCCCCACTGTCTCGACCAGGAGCTCGGCGAAATTGCAGTACGAGTAAAGATGCTCGTTAAGCGCAGAAGGACGAAAAGACCCCGGGACCTTTACTATACCTTGGTATTGGCGTTAGGCGCGGATTGTGTAGCATAGGCGGGAGGCTTCGAAGCGGGTGCGCCAGCATTCGTGGAGCCGCAAGGTGAAATACCGCTCTGTTCTCGTTTGACGTCTAACCTCGACAAGTCATCCTTGTCAGGGACAGTGCCTGGCGGGTAGTTCAACTGGGGCGGTTGCCTCCCAAAGAGTAACGGAGGCGCTCAAAGGTCCGCTCAGCCCGGTTGGCAATCGGGTGTCGAGTGTAATCGCACAAGCGGGCTTGACTGCGAGGACGACGGTCCGAGCAGGGACGAAAGTCGGAGATAGTGATCCGGTGCCGGCGCACGGGCGCGGCATCGCTCAACGGATAAAAGGTACCCCGGGGATAACAGGCTGATCATTCCCAAGAGTCCATATCGACGGGATGGTTTGGCACCTCGATGTCGGCTCGTCGCATCCTGGGGCTGGAGCAGGTCCCAAGGGTTCGGCTGTTCGCCGATTAAAGCGGCACGCGAGCTGGGTTCAGAACGTCGTGAGACAGTTTGGTCTCTATCCTCTGCGCTCGTTGGAATCCTGAGGAGGCCTGCCCATAGTACGAGAGGACCTGGGTGGACGAACCTCTGGTATGCCGGTTGTCGCGCCAGCGGCACGGCCGGTTGGCTACGTTCGGGAGGGATAACCGCTGAAAGCATCTAAGCGGGAAGCCTGCTCCAAGATTAGGATTCCGTACGGTCTTGAACCGTTGTAGCCCGCATGTTGAACACGTGTTTGATAGGCCGGAGGTGGAAGCCCCGTGAGGGGTGGAGCCGACCGGTACTAACGGGCGACGGCGACATAACATTCCGATCCTTTTGCGGGATTGGTTCCGCGTCTTTCCTGTGCTGGATCGTCCTGGACGGCAATATGCGTTGGGATGGTCACTGAACGATACAACGGTAGGCTTTGCCTCGCGTCCGCTAGCCGGTTCCCAGACCGCCACGGTTCATAACATAATGGCCGGAATGGCCGCCATGTTTTGGTTGTCGTTCCGTGATCGCGGTTTTGCGGTGGTCATAGCCCTGGTGAGACGCCCGGTCCCATTCCGAACCCGGTAGCTAAGGCCAGGCGCGGCGATGGTACTGCACTCGAGAGGGTGTGGGAGAGTAGCACGCCGCCGCTTCACATGTTGGGCCTCCCGGTCGAGCCTTTGGCTCCCGGGAGGCCCCTTTTTTATCCTCTCCTCCGGGACCTGTCTCCCGGCCGGGCCTTCCGGCCCCCAGGAGGCCCCTTTATTTAAAACTCTTTATCCCTCTAGGTTTTTGTCTTAATCGGCCCTCCCGGCTATATGGTCTGGGCTTCGTTGATCCAAAAGTCTCGCATCTGGTTTTCTGATTCCGTTTTAAAAACAATTTATTCCGTTAAACTTGCAGTTTATTCATATCGGATTGACTGACAATGCCGCGTTCCATGTACAACCACGCCGACAAGCAGGAAGACAAGGAGAAGAGCTACATCGAGCTTGACTCCACCGAAACCGAAATCATCAAATACCTTAATGACAACTACAAGGACGTGATTCTTCTCGTCAAATCCAGTGCTGCCATGGAACTCGACTGGCTCAAGCAGTACCCGAACATCAAGGCCGTCGTGTATTCGCAGAACGTCACCAACGCCCTTGCCAAGGTGTTCTCCGGGGAAGTGAATCCCTCCGGCAGGACCGTCGACACATTCGCCGCGGATGCGCTGGCCTCACCGGCCGCGCAGAACTTCGGCAGCTACCAGTATTACGACGAGAACGGCAAAGCCACCAAATACAATTATGTGGATTACGCGGAAGGTATCTACGTCGGCTACAAGTATTACGAGACCCGTTACGAGGACAAGGTCCTCGGTCAGGGCAACGCGGGCGATTACGATTACGCCAAGGAAGTCGTGTACCCGTTCGGGTACGGATTAAGCTACACCGATTTCAAATGGTCAGATTTCTCCGTTGCGCGGCATGGCAATGATTTCGTCGCTACCGTGACCGTGACGAATGCCGGCGATACAGCAGGCAAGGACGTTGTGGAACTGTACGCGCAGTCGCCATACACCGATTACGACAAGCGGAACGCCGTCGAGAAGGCATCCGTGAACTTGGTCGGATATGGCAAGACCTCCGAACTCAAGCCGGGGACCAGCGAAACCGTGCGAATCACCTTCGGCAAGGATCAGCTCAAGGCATACGACTACAAGGGCGCGAAGACCTACATCCTTGACGCTGGACAGTATCGCTTCACCGCGGCCACCGACGCCAACCAAGCGGTCAACAATATCCTTGCCGACAAAGGCAAGACCGTGGCCGACGGCATGACTTCGGAAGGTGACAAGACCATGGTGGCCAGCTGGACACCGGAGAACACTGATGCGGACACCACTACATTCGCCTCCGACTCCACCACCGGCAAGGCCATCTCCAACCTGTTCGATGCGGCTTCCGATCCGGAAGTGGCCTATCTGTCCCGTTCCGATTGGACTGGTACCTTCCCGAAGCATTACGGCGAATCCTCCGGTGAGATCAATACCTGGGGCAATGAGATTAATTGCAAGGACTCCGACGGTAATAACGCGTCCTGCACGTGGAAGAAGACCGCTTCCACCAAACTCATCAAACATCTTGAAGGAAACGACTCCGGCACCACCGTCGACAAGGACTCCATCATGGATACGCCGACATTCGGCAAGAAGAACGGGTTGAAGGTCTCCGACATGCGCGGATTGGCTTATGACGACGCGCAATGGGACAAGATCCTTGACGAGCTCACCGAGGACGATTACAACCAGCTCATCTACTTCTCCGGCTACGGCGTGGACTACATCAAATCCGTGGACAAGCCGTTCCAAACCGATGCTGATTCGGCCACCGGTTGGATGTACGGAGGCACCGGCAAGACCTTCCCAAGCATCATGATGCTCACCCAGACCTGGAACGCCCAACTGGCGGAGGACCTCGGCGAGATGATGGGCAACGAGGCTCTGCTGGGCGGCGCGAATGGCTGGTACGCTCCAGCTATGAACATCCACAGGACCCCATTCTCCGGACGTAACGGCGAATACTATTCCGAGGATGGCTACATGTCCGGGTCCATGGCTTCCCTCGAGGTCAAAGGCGCGGCCACCAAGGGCGTGTACAGCTACATCAAGCACTTCGCCCTTAACGACCAGGAGAACCACCGTGGTGACAGGCCTGGCAACTTCTCCGTGGCAACCTGGTCCAACGAACAGGCCATCCGCGAGATTTATCTGAAGCCATTCGACATGTGCATGCACCTTGGTGATATGGACATGAAGACTGTGGTGAAGAAGTCCGATGGAACCTATGAGAACAAGGTCGTCAAGACTCCGATCGCCAAAGGTGTGATGACATCGTTCAACCGTATCGGCGCCACTTGGACCGGCGGCAGCCATGCACTGATCCAGCAACTGCTACGCGACGAATGGGGATTCAATGGTCTGATCATCACCGACAACGCCAACACCGGCAAATTCATGAGCCCATACCAGATGCTGGAGGCGGGAGCCGACATCAAACTGCTGAACGTGAGCGATGATCCGACCGGAGAGAAACTCGATTTCAATGATGCGGCGACCTACCACTACGCACGTCAGGCCATGCACCACTTGCTGTACACGGTCGCGAATACGAACTGCATGAACGGCGCATTGCCTGGTGCTGGCTTCAAGTTCAGCAATGGAATGAAGACCATACAGATTGTGTTCAACACGGTATGTAGCGTGATTCTGGCGATGCTTGCCTTCTTCTCCGTGTGGCGTTGGATGCCGGGCACGATTAAGCGCGTTGCGGCCCGTAAGGAAGCGCGTGTGGCCAGGAAGGCTGCTCGTAAGGCGGCGAAGGGCTGATTTCTCGTGAATCAAGCCTGACCTTCCTTCTTGAATAACGTTGGCGGATGACCATGCTTTTATAGGTCGTCCGCCAACGTCTGTCTGACGCTTACGTTTCCTTGCCGAATTCATGCCAGAAGATGCATTCCGTCTTGGGAAATGGCTGTTCATGGCTGGACTGGCGGCTGACGGAGCTGATTGAGACCGCTGGATGAGGTTGTTCCTCAAATCGTCTTTGATGTTGTGAGACGCACCTTGTTGGCCGGATAGGTATTCTGCGACAGCACCACTGAGTGACCGTCCGAGTCGAGCGCTCGGGAGAACACGCGTAGCAGCGGCGCTCCGGTCTGCAGTCTTAGATGACGGATGCAACGGCCCATGGCCCGGCACTACTTCGATGGTTTCCTCGACGGTATGGATGTCGGCGCTGCAGGCCGTTCGCAGCAACTGGTAGATGAAGCCGGTCGAATCCAGCTCCAGGAATGACGGATAGCCCCGTTGATTGATGTAGGTCTGCTCGTATGAAATGGGTTCGTCTCCGATTGTGCGAATTCGTTCGATGCGGGCCAGCCGGCTGCCAGCATCCGTCTGTGGCGCGCGGTCCGCTGCGACACTGCCATCGTCTTCAATCCCGACAACGTCGTGGTATGCGTCGCGGAGATCAGGGGGAGTCGTCAGACGTCGTGACATCATGCACATAGGGTTCCTTGGACGGGTTGCGGGCGACGGGTACGGGCCGTGGTACGAAAAAATCCTCGAACGCTGGACGCTGAAACGCATGAATGGGTGGCCATCCGAACGAATATAAGATGGATGCGGGGTGGGCGGTCCTGCCCGATGAAGGAATGCAGGCTGTGATTGTTTTCCGGAAAGGGTGGCGATGGCTTTGGAAGATGATTCCACCAAGGAGGACAGGAAGGCGCTAGAAGAATTCCTTGCCGACTCCGGATGCCTGGATCGGCTGTCCAAATGGACGCGCGGGTTCAACGCGTTCGACGTCCTCGGGATTGCACGCGCCGAGATCCGGCACAGCAACGTCCTCGCCTGGCTCATGGACCCCGCCGAGAACCATGGGTTAGACGACGGCGTGATCCGCGGCTTCGTGGATTACGCTGCGCGAGGGATGGGAGGCGACGGGGTCTTCGACGATCTGCTTATGGACTGCGACGGCTTCTCGATCCGTCGTGAATGGCACTGTATTGACATTCTTGCGGTGAACTATGACGCGGGCTATGTCCTTTGCATTGAGAACAAGATCTTCTCCGGCGAGCATGACGACCAACTTGCCAGATACTGCGGAGAGGTTGAGAAGGCTTATCCGGCTTACCGGCGTCGGTTCATATTCCTCACCCCGGATGCGAGGAACGCGTCGAAAGCCTCCGATGCCGAGGATTGGCTCGCCATGGGGTATGGGGACGTGCTCGGCATCATCGGCCAGGCGGTCGAGGCTCATGGGCCGGCTCCGGCGCAGGCTCAGTTCATTTCGGAATACATGGACGCCGTGAGGAGGGACATTTTGGGAGACGAGGAACTCGAACGTATCTGCATGAAAATCTACAAGAAACACAAGAGGGCGCTGGATCTGATTATTAACTGCAAAAACGACCTGATCCCCAGGATAAACGAACATTGCAAAGAATGGGCCAGGCGGAAGGCCAAGGACGATGAGATTGTGTTCGACGAGGGGGATTGTGGCAAGCGCATAACGAGATTCAGGACCAAACTCATGTCGCTGATTCTGCCCGATGGTGACGGGCCGAACAGCAGTTGGAAAACCTGCTGCAACTATTTTTATGAGATCAAAGTCCAAGACGGGGATGACGGGCCTGAAATACGTTGCCAACTGTGCTTCGACTCCTGTGGCCTTGACGGGAAACGGATGGAAATCTACGACAGAATAAGCCGAAGCATCCCATGCCTTGAGACATGGTCGAATGGTAAGAATTGGTGGCATATCCATTGGATCTGGCCGGATGCGGGCAAGAGCTTCCAGCTCGTGCCTGCAGATTTTGACGAGGAATGGTTGAACAAACAGCTCGACGACATGCTCGGACGTCTTAAGGAGTTCGAGCGCGGACTCTCCGAAGAGAAATGGGTCAAGGACCTGCTCGCCGGCAAGGATGCCGCGGAACGAGCCTGACCTCCATTCCGCAAGCCGGCCGGGTCGCCGCGCGACGTTTTACCGTTAATCTGTAGAATCGTCGGAATCGGCGTTTGATGCAGTCGCGCGGTCGGAACAGTGCCGCTCGGTATCCGGAAAAGTGCGGAAATCGGGTAAAACGGGTTTTCAAAAAGTGTGGAAATCGGGAAACCAGGGATGACGGCCATGTTTTGACGGGGTGCGCAATGCCATGCTCGGATGAAGGGGGTGATTTCATGGCGGAATGGCGCCGTTTTTAAGGGGTGCATAGGGTGCACAGGTGGCCATGGAAGGGCGGCTCTCCCTCATGAAATGTTACGGAAGGGCAAAAACTCGCTCATAAAAGTGTGAGATGAGGATGCCGGATGTTTCAGAGAAAACGATGACAAGGTCAGCGATGACCACATCGCCGTATCGCCATTCGTCACAGCAGCTCGTCTCTCTTAAGCGTTCCGAACGGGTCTTCCTCCGTCTGATATTCCACTGCATGGTCTTTGAACACGTTTGATATACAGAACATATTTGTTGCGGACTGCAAGTGCGGAACCGGGCTTATAGAGACAAAGTGCGAGCGTATTGGACGGTTCGTTGTCGGACGGGTCGTATTAGAGAGGTAGTTCCCGATAGACCAAATCGTCACGGACAGCAAACCCCTGATGCTCCCAGAAATCGTTGCCGGCATCGTTGTCTGCGGGCACACCGACGGCGACTTTTGGCAGGCCGATCGCACGAAGCGTTTCAACCACTCGGCCCACCAAAAGCGAGCCAATGCCCATACCGCGCGCGTCGGGATCGACCGCCGTGTGGTAGATGCGCGACCGTCTGCTATCGTGACCGGCAAGAATCGCTCCAATAATCCTTCCGCCATCGTCTTCGGCTACGAAACAGGTGTCGGGATTGCGTTTGAGGAACGTTTTTATCGCATCCTCGGAATCGTCGATGTCCCTCATGGTGAAACCGGTGCATCGCGTCCACAACCCGTATACCAGCGGATAATCCTCAATTTTCATACGACGGATGGTTGGTGCAGGCCCAGTCATATTTCCTCCTTCTCTCGTTGAACGTTAGTTTCGATTTTCGTATCGTTCGCGATATTCCTGCGCGCGTATGCCGTATTTGCGTTGCACGGCCGTCTGCAGCGCGCGCGTATCGGGGAAACCGCATTCCCTTGCGATGCTGGCTATCGACGCAGAGGAACCTGACAGTTTTCTGCAGGCGTCGTCCAATCGCAGGTCGGTCAGAAATTCTTTGAACGTTTTGCCGGTCGCCTTGCGGAATAGGCGGCAGAAATGTTCCCTGCCGTATCCAAATTCCCGTGCGACGTCGGTCGCTTCGAGATGCTGTTTGCGGTGCGATGTCATGTATCCGATGATCTGCATGGTGATGTTTCTTCCGGATCTGACCAATTCCGGCCGCCGTACCCCGGAAACGAACCTCGAATACAGCAGCGATAGCAATTCGTACAGCAGCATATTGAGCTTGAATCCACGAATGGCCTCATCGGACTGTCCAATACATTGTAGCCAATCCATTTTCATTGAAAACGAAATTTCCGACATTGATGGCAATTACGCTTTCAAACATGATAAACTCGTTACTAAACACGTTTAGTTGCTGAATTTCCAAGGAGGTAGGTTTCCATGGCCACGATCAGGGAGATCGCGGAAAAGGCGGGCTTCTCCCAGGCGACCGTATCGAGAATACTCAATGACGACCCCTCGTTCTCGGTGAAGGAGGCCACCCGTCAGAAGATTCTGAGCACCAGCATTGAGATGGGGTACGAGAACGTCCCCCGCTACCAACGTGTCACCATTCCGCAAGACATCGCGTTGCTGAACAACTCCATCCACGACAAGGGGCTTCAGGACGCCTATTTTGACGAGCTTGAAGTTTCATTACGTCGCCATGCCAAGGACGAGCGCATGAGAGTGACGGAATACAACGATGTCAAATCCCTGATGAAGGACGCGTCCAAATACGCCGGATTCATCTCAATAGGTCCGGCGCCGTTCAAAAGGAACATGTTGAAGCGTCTGCACGCGGTCCTTCCGCATGGAGTGTTCATCGACATCAATCCCGCGCCGAGCCTGTTCGATTCGGTGCAGCCGGATCTGGAGCAGACCATTCTGGACGCCTTGGACGAATTGATGGACGCCGGCAACAAGCGAATCGGGTTCATCGGAGGGTTCGGCAACATCATGGGCGACCATGAGTATCCCGAGGATCCGCGTGCGTTCGCGTTCCGCAACTGGACCGTCCGTCTCGGTCTTGACGTCGACGGCCTGGTGTTCGATGAGGGGCCTTTCACCGTGGAGAACGGCCGTGCCTTGGGAGAGAGGTTCGTGGCCGAATGTGGCGACAGGCTCCCGGATGCTCTGATTGTGGCGGCGGACCCCATCGCCGTAGGCGTCTTGCAGGCGTTCGCGGCGTCCGGCATTCTGGTTCCACGCGACATGCGACTGGTGAGCATCAACAACCAGGAGATCGCGAATTACACTTCGCCGACGCTTTCGTCGTATGACATCAACAAGGACGAATTGGCCAAGGCCGCGGTATTCATGCTGTCGGAGGCCATTTCCATGGGGCGCTCCGTCAACCAGCATATGAGGATTTCAACCAAGCTGGTCGCCCGGGACAGTTTCACCCCGAAAGCTAGGTAGGGTTTAAGAAGAAAGGGTTCGGTCCTCGTTGACACGCTTAATACGTGCCAACGAGGACCGAACCCTTTTACATCTGTGAGGTGTTTTCGAAGGAAAGTCTGTCAAGCCCTGTTCCCGATATGGAAACGAGGGCACGGCACGGGGAAAACATGGAAGACGTGCCGTACCCTTTCAAGGCGCCGTCTCCGGTTTGATGTCAAGGTCCACCCTTGACGACGGCACCGTCCTTTCGCCATACGTTTCCGCGTATGGCGAAAGGAAAGCCAAGTCCCGGTTTCCGCCGGGGCGCGCCGGTCAGATCAGGTCGAGATCGACGTCGAGGCTGATCGGCTGGTCCGCCGGGATATGGTACTGGGGGTGGACCGGGGACATCCAGGAGTCATCTCCTCCGACACCCATCTGCTCGGCAAGCACACGCAGGAACATGTGCTTCGGGGCGGGGAGCTCGTCCTGATGCTGGGCTTCCTCAAGCATGAAGCTGGAGTACGGCTGCAGGCTCATCGCGAACGGTTCGGCGCCTTCGGCGCGGCTTATGCGAAGGCCATGGCCCTTCTCGTCCGTGATCTCGGCCCAACGCACGTCCTCATGGTTGCCGGTTTCCTGCGGCATGAGATACGGGGCGTGGTCCTTGAACGCGTCGGTGCTCCACACACCGAGCTTGGCATGCTTGCGATCCTGGTAGGTCTCCTCCGGACCAGCGCCGAAGAAACGCAGGTTCGAGTACTGGACCGGAAGGGTCCATTCGATGCCGAACGCGGGGATGGTGGGCAGGTCGCCCGGCTCGCCCGGGTATTCGACGTGCAGATTCACTCGTCCGGTGGTGTCGGCGGTGTAGCTGACGGTCACCTTGGTGCGCTGCGGGGTGGCGAGCTCGTACGTGTAGGAGGCCTTGACGGTGTTCTCGTCGATCTGTTCGATCTCGTTGCCGATGCAGCGGGCGTAACGGCCTGCTCCCAGCCACTGGGCGCGTTCGAAGCCGTGGCCTGCGCCGCGATCGTTGTCGGTCAGCGCGCGGAACGTGGTGACCGCCGGACGGCGCAGCACGAATTCTCGATTGTTGAACGTGTAGGAGACCAGTCCGCCTTGGGTGCGGGAAAGCAGTACCTCGCGGCCGGATCCCTGCACGCCGACGTTCCAACGGCCAACGGTGACGATGCCGTCGACCGGCTTCACCGGAGCAGAGGCCTTCTTGGAGCCGGCGACGACGGTCTGGCCGAATGCCAGCTCATAGCCGGCTACCGCCCAATTGGTCGCCTTGGCGAGACGCTGGGATACCTCCAGCACCAGTTCGGACGCGCCGTCGCGGTACAGATCCAACGGCCAGTCGACATCGAGCTTCTCCGTCGAACCGGCCGGCACGTCGAAACGGCGTTCGGACTGCCATACCGGTTCGCCATCCGCAAGGACACGCAACACGAACGTGTATTCGCCAGTGGAGGTGAACAGATTATCGTTCTTGATGGTCACGGAATCCTCGGCGACATCGATATGCACGTTGGAATACAGCTGCTTGACCTCCTGGGCCTTCGGCGTGGGCTTACGGTCCGCAAACACCAGGCCGTTGCCGGAGAACTCGTAGTCGCTCGGCCTGTCGCCGAAGTCGCCGCCATAGCGAAGGCTCGTGGTTCCATCGGGCTGGGTGGCGTAGATCGCCTGGTCGATGAAGTCCCAGATGAAGCCGCCCTGGTACTTCGGATAGCGTTCGAGCGCGGTGTATTCGTCCATGTTGCCGCACGAATTGCCCATGGCGTGCATGTACTCGCAGGAAATGTACGGCTTCTGCGGATCATTCTTCAGGTATTCCTCGATGGCGTCGGCGTGCGCATACATGCGGGTCTCGATGTCGGTCACGTCGTTGTAGTCGCGGTTGTGGGTCACGCCCTCATAGTGCACGGGACGGTTCGGGTCGATGTCGTGCACGCGCTTGTACATGGCGCGGAACACGTCGCCCGTGTAGGATTCGTTGCCGAGAGACCAGATCAGGACGCTCGGATGGTTGTAGTCGCGGCGCACCATGCTGTTGACACGGTCGACGCACGCGCCCTCCCAATGCGCCTTGCTTCCCGGGACGGCGGTCTCCTCGGTGAGGACGTCACCGGGCAGGCACCAGCTGCCATGGGTTTCGAGGTTGGTCTCGTCGATCAGGTAGATGCCGTACTCGTCGCACAGCTCGTACCAGCGCTCCTGGTTCGGATAGTGGGAGGTCCTGATGGCGTTGAGGTTGTGCCTCTTGCAGAAGACCACATCGTCGATCATGTCCTGCTCGGTGATCGCGCGTCCGCGCTTGGGATCGAACTCGTGGCGGTCGGCGCCCTTGAATACGATGCGCTTGCCATTAATCGTCATGATGCCGTCCTCGATGCGGAAGCGGCGGAATCCGACCTTCTGGACGGCGACCTCGGCGATGTTGCCGGCATGGTCGATGACCGTGACCTCGAACTCGTAGAGGACCGGATCCTCCGCGCTCCACGGGCGGATGCCGTTCAACAATCCGGTGGAGATGGAGGTATCGGGGTCAGCGCAGTTCGCGGTCTCCCAGACGACGTTACCATCGGAATCCTTCAACGTCGCCGAGATCGTGGCCGCGTCGGCTGCGTTGCGCACGGTGAGCGCCGCGTCCAAAGAGGCGCTGCCGGACTCCGGATCCCAATCGGATTCGATCTGCATGTTCTCGATATGCACATGCGGCTGCGCGGCCAGCTCGACCGAGCGGAACAGTCCGTGCAGACGCCAGAAGTCCTGGTCCTCGAGCCATGAGGCGCTGGAGTATTCGTAGCATGCGACGGCAACGACGTTCTCGCCGTCGTGCAGCATCTCGGTGATGTCGAATTCGTTGGGGGTGAAGCCGTCCTCGCCATAGCCGACGAACATGCCGTTGACCCACACGTAGATTGCGGTGGCCATGCCGTGGAACACGATGGAGACGGTTCCGCCGGCGTTCTTGGTGTCGGCCAGACGGTTCGCCATCGTGAAGGTCTTACGGTAGAGGGCGACATGGTTGTTCTCCGGAATATTCGGTTCCGCCGGATTCTCGTGGCCATCCCACGGGTATTGAATGTTCACGTACTTGTTGTTCATCAATCCCGCCATCTGCAGGTGTCCGGGAACCTGGATGCGTTCGAAGGCGGAATCGTCGAAGTTCTCCCTTACGAAGGGCTCCTCGTTGAATTCGATGTCGGATGCCTGAACGACCTCGACCCTCCATTCGCCGTCGAGGCTCTGCCTCAGATCGGACCATTCGTTGGTCTGCGGATCGTGCGCGTAGCATTTGTGGTCGGAATGCGCCGGGACGCGGTTGACCTCGAATACGGTCGAATCGGCGAGCCAGGTCTCGGATGCGTGTTCGATGCGGGTTTCGTTTGCCATGTTTTCCTGCTTTCGTTCATTACATCTTTGTGAATGATGGAGAGAAGATGAACTTCCTTTACCAGATAATAAATGTTGTTTACAAAAAAAGCAAATCGGTTTTACTTGACGTCTTAATTCCTTCGTATCAGCGGTATATGTTGTAACGTATCAGGCATCTGATTGATACCGATATGACAGTGCTGGTACACGGTTTACCTAATTCAACACGCCGCCAAACCCTATATTTTGCTAATGGTTTTTACTTTTTCTTGTAAAGAGCGTATACTCGACATGCAAGATCAATGGGTGATCTTCAACTCCGGAATCTTAAGGAGAAGAAAAAATGAGCAACGAAACGACAACCGCGGACGGTGGCGTCCGCAAGAAGGGCAAGCTCGGCCAGCGTATCGCCTACGCCTGCGGCAACCTCGGTCAGGCCGCCTTCTACAACGCGATGAGCACATATTTCATCGTCTATGTCACCGGCTGCCTGTTCTCGGGCGTTGACAAGGCGCTTGCGGCCAAGCTTATCGGTGTCATCACCAGCCTCGTGGTGATCATCCGTATCGCCGAGATCTTCATCGACCCGCTGCTGGGCAACCTCATCGACAACACCAACACCAAGTGGGGACGCTTCCGCCCATGGCAGTTCTTCGGCGGCCTGATCTCCGCCGTCCTGCTCGCCGTGATCTTCAGCGGCATGTTCGGCTTGGTGAACGTCAACACCACGCTGTTCATCGTGCTGTTCGTCATCACCTTCATCGTGCTCGACGTGTTCTACTCCCTGCGCGACATCTCCTATTGGGGCATGATCCCGGCGCTGTCCTCCGACTCCCATGAGCGCTCCACCTACACCGCCCTCGGTTCCTTCGGCGGCTCCATCGGCTACAACGGCCTGACCATCGTGGTCATTCCGATCGTCAGCTACTTCACTTGGACGCTCACCGGTGCCAAGGGCGAAGGACAGGCCGGCTGGACCTCCTTCGGCATCATCGTCGGACTCCTCGGCATCCTGACCGCATGGACCGTCGCGTTCGGCACCAAGGAAAGCACCAACGCACTGCGCGCCAAGGCCCAGAAGAACGGCAACCCGCTCGAGGCATTCAAGGCCCTGTTCCAGAACGACCAGCTGTTGTGGGTCGCCCTGTCCTACCTGCTGTACGCCATCGCCAACGTGGCCACCACCGGCGTACTCCTCTTCCTGTTCAAGTTCGTGCTCGACAACCAGGCCGCCTACTCCATGACCGGCGTCATCGCCTTGGTGTCAGGCCTCATCATGGCTCCGCTGTACCCGATTCTGAACAAGCGCATCCCACGCCGAGTCCTGTACATCGTCGGCATGACCTCCATGATCGTGGCCTACATCCTGCTGGGTCTCTTCTCCACCAACATGACCGTGGTGTTCATCGCCCTCGTGCTCTTCTACATCCCGGGCACCCTCATCCAGATGACCGCCATCCTCTCCCTGACCGACTCCATCGAATACGGCCAGCTGAAGAACGGCAAGCGCAACGAGGCCGTCACCCTGTCCGTACGTCCGATGCTTGATAAGATTGGCGGCGCGCTGTCCAACGGCATCACCGGCTTCATCGCCGTCGCTGCTGGCATGACCGGCAACGCCACCGCGGCCGATATGACCCCCTCCAACATCCACACCTTCGAAATCTGCGCCTTCTATGTGCCGCTTATTCTGATCGTGCTCAGCCTGCTGGTGTTCATGTTCAAGGTCAAGATCGACGAGAAGATGCATGCTAAGATTGTCAAAGAGCTCGAAGCCAAGCTTGCCTCCGGCGAAATCGTCGATGACGAAGCTCAGACCGCCGAGACCGTCGAAGCCATCGATGAGGAGGCCAAAACCCTGACCGAATAAAGACTAATACTTGCCACTCCTTCCCTTTTTCACCAAGAAGGCCCCGACCATGTCGGGGCCTTCTTGGTTTATGTGATGGTAATGGTGCGGTAAGTTATTTCAAAAATCTTCTGGCAAACCGATGAATATACAAAAGAATCAATCGGAATGACATGCGGCGACGGGGATGACATGCCTACAATCAAGGCATAACGAAACAAGAGAAAAAAGAATAGCGGCGAACGGAAGACAAAGCGCCGCGGAAAAGGAATGAACATGCAGAACGACACTTTCAACCAGATCCTCAACTCCAACCTCGCCTCCATGGACTCCGGGCTTCGGCCAGTTCGCCCTCGCCAAGGCATCCTCCGACCTGTTCAAGAAGGTCATCAACAAGTAAGGCGCAAAGACTTCTTTGTTTCCTTTCAAAAGAAAAGGTGCCGCACCAGATTCCGTGGGAATAATGGTGCGGCACCTTTTTCTTTTCAACCCCGGCGTTTTGACTTGGCCTACAACGGCATTCCAATGGATGCGCTTCGGGATTGACGAAAGAACCGGTTTTTGTCTATAAAAGGACCTTATCGGGATCTTATATCTTCTCCCGCAATGGAGACGGGCAAGGAAGCATGGCCTTCGCCACTTCCACAATACGAGTTTTACAAACAATCAAGAGAGATAATGGTCAAGGCAGTTTAAAGGGGAACTCCTTTGGCTCCATTTCAGGAGCGATTTTCACTTAAGAAGGCTGTGCGCCTTCGGGTTCCGGACGAGATCGGGAAAGTGCGCGATGTCCGCATCGCACGTTTCCCATCGGTTCGAAGTCGAACGCGTGCGTCGTCACATTAGGTGGAGTCAATCCACGGAAATTGTCTGTAGGGCAGATCTCGATTCGTTCCTGATTGGAGCCAAAACGCATCGAATGGTGCATCGCAAGATGGAGGACGCCAGGCGTATCCCGGATGAAGCGACCGGAATGAACGCCAGCGATTGCTCCGTCGGATCCAACCTTAACGGATCCGGCATATCCCGTCAGACCTTCGTGTCCCTCACAGCAGAAGGTCCTGACGGGATATGTTTCGATGCGCATTGCGCCGATGATTCGTCGGCGGACACGACAGAATCAAACTAGCCGGTTTCGATGGGACAGATGGGCGGATGCTTTGCCTCTGGGCTTTGCTTATGCGGACCGGTTCACGTGTCCTCGTCTTCCCGTGGCTATCCTTCGACTTCGCCATAAAGGGTGTACGGCGATGAAGAAAGCGTTGTATGGAATTGTCACACAACGCTTAACTGATGACTTATGGTCTACGACATCACACGAACTTGATCCTCCAATGGCGATTCGTTCCACCGGTATATGTCCGATTCATCTGGTCTTGAACAAGCGGAACAGGTCTTTTTCACGAATCAGTATGACTGCGATCGCCGTTCCCATGGCCGTGGCGCACGGCAACGGCAGACCGTCATGCAGCTCCAGGAGGAAAATGGCAAGTGAGTCGGACGGGGTTGGATTCATCGTGCCGATGAGAATGAACAGTGCCGAATATGCCATGACGAGTCCTATGAACGTGGGAATCAGCTGTTCGCATAGCATCTGCGCGAGGATGAGCGTTTTCCTGGCACCTACATGCAGATCTCCTGCGATTTCAAGATTTTTTAGGCGGGGAATCCTCGCCTAAAAAATCTTGAAAGAATGACACGCCTCATCAAATCGAAATCCGAAATGCATAATACGTGGTGGATCGTCCCAGTCGGCAACATTGGCCAAATCAAGGCAAAGGCAACCGCCAAAAAAAAGGTCTCGCACTATCACTATCGATGGAATCCCATCTAAATTCCATGCAATCGCATACAAATACATTGACGAGAAGCGAACGTGCTGGGGAGTGATGATCGTTATGATGATGACAAACAACCAAAGCCACGCAAGAAAAAAGCCATAGAGCACGAACCGCCAATCCCACAGCCGAACATTAAGCAACAATCACAACCGTTATTCGACAACGAAGAACAGCTCGGCCATATTTATCGTTAGCGGTCTACTGGATATTATCCTTTTGTGGCATTCTCCACGTCTGTAGAGGTGAGGAGAATGCCACACGCAGAGAAGCTGGTAGGGCAAAAGACATGCCTGACTTAACTTAAGTGTTGTCATACGATATAACACAACATATTGTGAACATATCATCAAAAACGACGATGCCATCTGTCGTAAGAAAGGCGATATGCCATGTGAACGTTCACATGGCATATCGCCTCATTAATGAGCCATTATTGTTTGACGACGAGTACGCCATTGGGATTGATGGTAACCGTCGCGCCAGCACAGTCGGCCAGTGACATGACGACCGGGCGTCCCTCCACCAGCATGCTGACAGGTTCTTTGGTCCGGTTGAACAGAAACGTGAACCGAGCCCCCGTCGACTCATCGACGCGCTCGATGCGAAGCAAGTCCGGATCCGAGGAGTCTTTGACTTCCACACCAAGGGTCTCGAGGATCATCGGCAGGCTTCTGGCGATGCCATCACGTCCCAGCCGGGCTCCGACGTAGACGCTACGCCCTTCGCCATATGGATTGGACACGATGGCCGGGCGTCCGTCCATGCCGGTCCATGGGTCATCCTTGAACGAGGCGAGCACCTTCGCGTCCTTCCCGATTGAGCCGATCACGTCGACGATGTCGTGTGCGACGGCTCCGTTGTCGAGATCGAGGTGGTCCGGAACTCCGGGCCAATCGGATCCCATAGGGGCGAACTCCTCGATCCTCACACCGACGACGTCCCGGATGGAACCTGGGTAACCGCCGAGCCACACATGGTCCCGTTCGTCGCTGATGCCTGTATAGTACGTGGCGATGAGCTTGCCGCCGTTCGCGACGTAGTCCCTCACCCTACGGGTGTTCTCCTCGGAGAGGATGTACACGCTCGGCAGTATCGCGACATCGTACTCGTCCCAGTTCGAACGGATTGGAACGACGTCCGCGGTCACGCCGACGTCCGCCAGAGCGCGGAACCATGCGAGCGGCTCGTCGATATGATGGACGTTCTGCGTCGGGGTCGCGGTGTGCTCGCTCGCCCATTCGGACTCGTAATCGAACACGATGGCCACGCTGGATTTCGCCAGCTTGGTGCCGAGCAGTCCCTCATCCGCAAGCGTGCCCAGATCACGGCCCAGTTCGCACACGTCCCGGAACGTCTGGGAATCCTCCCCCGCATGCGGCAGCATCGCGGAATGGAACTTCTCCGCGCCGGACCTGGATTGGCGCCACTGGAAGTAGCACACGGCATCGGCTCCCATGGCCACGTGCGCCAAGGAATCGCGCACCAGCTGGCCGGGTTCCTTGCGATAGTTGATCGGTCTCCAGTTCACGGCCGAGGTGGAATGCTCCATCAGGAACCACGGATCCTTGCGGGAGATGCCGTCCACCAACGAAGCCGAGAACGCGAGCTCGTCCAGATGCGCCTCGCCCGGAATGAAGTAATGGTCGTTTGACACGAAATCGACCTCGCCGCCCCAATCGTCGTAATCCAGTACGGAACCGCCGGCGGAGACCATGAAATTCGTGGTCAACGGCTTTTCTGGTGTGATTTCGGCCAATGCGTCACGTTCGGCCACATAGAATGACTTCAGCGCGTCGGAGCTGAAGCGTTTGAAGTCGAGCAGCTTGCCGGGGTTCATGAAATTGCCGTCGCCGATGAATCGAGGCGGAACGATTTCGCTGAAATCGTTCAGATGCTGGGCCCAGAACGCAGTACCCCATGCGTCGTTCACCGCTTCGATCGTGCCGTACCGTTCCTCGCACCAGTCTTGGAACGCGCGTTCGGCGTCCTCGGAATAGTCGAAGCGGTTGTGGCATCCGTACTCGTTACCAACGTGCCAAGCGACCACATAGGGATTGTCCTTGTAATGCTCCGCCATCGCCCGGCAGAGCTTCAATGCGTACTCACAGAACACAGGACTGGTGGGACGCCAGTGCTGGCGCGCGCCGCCCGGCTGGCACACGTCACCGCGGTAGTCCTTCCACAGCACCTCGGGATGCGCCTGGGTCAGCCACATCGGCGGGGATGCGGTCGCGGAAGCGAGATCTACGGCGATGCCGGCCTTGCCGAGATTGTCGATGATTCGGTCGAGCCAGCCGAAATCGTACACGTCTTCGCGGGGTTCGATTTTCGCCCAGGAGAAGATGCCCACGGATACGAGGTTCACTCCCGCCTTGACCATGAGGCGCACGTCCTCGTCCCAGACCTCCTCGGGCCACTGGTCGGGATTGTAGTCGCCGCCGTACCAGATACGGGCCCGCCGGCCCTCCAACGGCCGAGGCCAACGATGTTCTCTACGTTGGTTCATTGTCATTGTTCCTTTCGTTCGTCATTGAACCTTGAAATCAATTATCTCACCGGATGCCCGTTGCACCAGACGCGTCGCACCGTCCAGGTTTCCTGATCAAGGAGCAGCACGTCGGCCGCGAATCCCGGAGCGAGCAGACCGATCGGGAAGCCTGTCACGTCATTTCGACGGTCGAAGCCAAATGCCCGCGCAGGGGTCAGCGTCGCCGCTTCCACCGCGTCGACCGGACTGATGCCGAGCTCCAGCACCGCGCGAGACACGGCCTTTTCCAATAGCAGTGTAGAACCGGCGATGGCTCCATTGGAGGCGAGTCTGGCATGACCGTCCCGCACATCTACATCCAGAGCCCCGAGGAGGTAATGCCCGTCCGGACAGTCGGTCGCGGCCATGGCGTCGGTGACGAAGGCGATTCTATGGGGCGCAAGCCCGAATCCGAGCTTGACCATGGGATCCTGCACGTGGAATCCGTCGTTGATAAGCTCGATGGTGACCCTCGGATCCTCCACTGCCGCCGGAATCGGGCCGGGGTCGCGGTGGTGCAGCCCGTTCATGGCATTGAACATATGGGTCATGATTCCGGCTCCGGCGTCGAATCCTTTTCTGGCAGTCTGGTAGTCGGCATCGCAGTGGCCGACCGCCGGAACCACTCCGGCCAGGAAGAAACGGCGGATTGCGTCGATTCCATGCGGAAGTTCCGGCGCGATGGTGATCTGTCTGAGACACCCATCGGCGGCGTCCAGCATTCTGGATACGAGATCCGGAGTGGGATCGACTAGGCAATTGGGATCATGGGCGCCTTTCCGGGGCATGGCGAGGAACGGTCCTTCGAGGTGCGCGCCCAGAATATCCGGGCGGTCCGGCATCATGTCGTGGACCGTCTTCAAGTTACCGCAGATGACGTCGATGGGATTGGTGATGAGGCTCAGGACCTGTCTCGTCGTTCCGTGCGCCATGTGTCCGGCTCGGGCGGTCGTGATCCCCTTCTCGCCGTCATCGAACGAGCTTCCCCATGCGCCGTGCGAGTGGATGTCGACGTATCCGGGCGTCATCACCATTCCGTTAGCGTTAACAATATGATCTTGCTCGACGTGGACCAGCCGGCAGGCCGTTTCGAAGTCCGTTTCGGCGCATCCCGTTTCGACTATCGACCGTCCGTCGGAAACGAGCCAACCGTTTTTCGTCATTCCACGCGCGTCGACGATTGTGGCGCCGTGCACCGCGAATGGCACGACCTCCTCGAGGAACGCGTCGTTGATTCGTTCCGTCTCTCTCACACGATCCGCCTGCATGCTGTTGTCTCCTAACGTCAGAATACGGGAAGAGGGGCCTGCGGACCCTTCCGGCCGGCAAACCCCTGTTTCCTGGACGTCCGTCAGCGGGAAGCCGAGGGTGGCGAACGCGCCCAGCACCAGGCTTGCGTCCTGGGGTCCGCCCGGCGGAATGGCCGACGATGCCCCTGTCCGCCAGGTCGACCAGCAGACACACGTACGCCCAGTCTCCGCCGACGCGGACATAGGTAAGATCGCCCGCCGGATGCGTGTGCGGGGCGTAGCCGTCGAACCCGCGGTCCAGCAGGTTCGCGAGCCTGGCCTCGTCGGCCCGCGTCCTGTGCGGTTCGGACCGTCCGCGCGCGTACGCGCCCGCATGCCCTGTTCGCGCATGATGTTGCCGATGCGTCTCCTGGACGCGGTGACGCCCCCTTCCTTTCCAGGGCGGCCTTGATCTTCCCTGGCGCCGTAGCGTCCGCGGCCGTCGCGCCGGACCGCGCGCACGTCGCCGGCGATCGGATCCGCACGCTCCGTCCCGGGACGCCCGGTCATCCAGTAACAGGTGGGGCGGGGAACGCCCGGTATCCCGCATCGCGCCGATATCGGGCAGCGGGCGGCGGTGGCCCGTATCACGCCTGCCTTCGCGCGAATACCGGCGCCGCCTGTTCTGAAACGTCCACCTCCATCTCCAACTGTCGGTCGCGCCTCCTCCGGCTCGATCAGCTCGTTCCGCTCCGGGCGTGCGGTTGTCCGCGCGGATGCCTTGGACCCGGCGCCGCGGGGTCGATCGCGCGATGTCGTGCTCCGGCCCTGATCTCCCGGGATGGCTTGCCGCTCTCGCACGACTGCGCGATCTGCCGTTTGAACGCCTCGCCGTGGTGGCGGGGATGTTTCGGGTCGGCCATCGTCGGCCTCCAATCCCACGTCATTCGTCCCTCATCGGAGGGTCTAATACATTGTAGCCAATCCACGTCCGCGGCGCAGCACTCGTATCTGATGTACAGGTCCACGGCCCTGTCGCGCTGCTCCTTGCCGCACTTCGCCATAAGGGGGTTCTCCTCCCGGTCGGGAAGTCCAAGAAAACGTCACCACCTCGATGCCTTAAAGAGAAAAGTGTCATGCGGTTCATACGAAATGCGAATGAAAACGTAAATGGGCGGTAGCACTGCTACCGCCCGAAAGATTGAGCTTTATTGTATTTGCTCAAAAGCTTGGAAACTTGCTTGCTGCTATGCGGCCACCTTATTTACATAGGGTTTTAGTGCATGTTCGAACAGTGGTATTTGCAGTTGTACCACTATGCCGAAGCCCAGTATCAGCAATAGATACAATCCTTTGGGAAGCCATTGCAGACTGGCCACTGTTAGTCCGATTGCGATGGCTGGAATGATAAGAGCAGCCAAAGTCGTAAACGGCGATGTGCCACCGAACAGTAGCGCGTTGCGTAATTTCGTACATAAAACAAAACGCGTGTGCGTCCGGGCGGAAACCATCCGGACGCGCACGCGTTTTATTTTGAATTATTGCGATGAGGTCAGTTGCGGGTCAGCACTTCGGCCAGGGCCTGGATGACCGGCTGCGGCATGTGGGACTGGTGTTTGGTCTGCGCGCCAACGCCGTGCAGATCCTCCAGCGTGCTCAGTGCCGGCAGCGCATCCTTGCCCAGCTCGCGGATCGCGCGGTATGCGTGCTCCTTGGTCATGTACAGCATCTGCGCATCCTTCAGCACGGCGAACGCGTCGGCTTCAACCGGATCGTCCGCAACGGCAAGACCGTCGGCGGAATCGATGGCGATTGCGGAGCTCGTCGGCACGTCACGCAGCGTGACGGTCAGGCTCAGCGTTTCCGCATCGTACGCGACTTCCGGAGCGGCGGCAGAGCCGTCGACGGTCGCGCGGACGGCGTGCATCGCTTCCGGAGCGATGCCACGGAACGTGACCGTCCAATCGCGGGAAGCCGGAATGACGTCCGTCGCACCTTCCGCAGGGGCGATCGAGAACTGTGCGGAATCGCCCTCAAAACGCAGCGCCATTTCGGTGGATGCCCAACGATCCTTGCTCTGTGCGGCACCGTCATCCTCCCACAGCGTGAAGCTGTTTTCGGCACCCGGGAACACCACTACCTGCAGTGCGCGCGGGTTGGCCACGGAGTTGAGCGCCTCACCCTCGGCGGGCATCTGCAGCGGCACGATCGCGCCGGGCTTAGCGAACACCGGCATGCGGTCGAGATCGCGCCAAGCCTCCAGACGGCGGCCTTCGGCCGGACGAGACGTGTAATGGCGACCGTCGAAGAAATCGAACCATTCGCCCTGCGGCAGCCACACGTCGGCCTTCGCACGCTGCACGGAACGCTCGGCTGGATCGACGATCGGCGCGACCAGCAGCTCGGTGCCGAAACGGAATTCGTCGGTGAGCTTGTATGCGGCTTCGATTTCCGGATAGTCCCAGTACAGCGGCTGCACGAGCGGCTCGTTGTCGAACGCGGCGCGACGGTTCATCGTGTACAGGTACGGGATCATCGCATGGCGCAGGCGCAGCGCGGACGTCATCGCACGTTCCGCATCGCCGTGGAAGTTCCACGGCTCCTTGCCGTTGAACGGCGAATCGGTGGAATGCAGACGGTTGATCGGGCTGAACGCGCCCAGCTGGTACCAGCGGACCTCCAGTTCCTCGTCACGGTAGCCGAACATGTGGCCGCCGATGTCGTGGCTCCACCAGCCGTAGCCGATGTTGGAAGCGCAGGCGGTGAATTCCGGCTGGAACTTCAGCGACTCCCACGTCACGACGGTGTCGCCGGAGAAGCCGATCGGGTAGCGGTGTGAGCCCGGGCCGGCGTAACGCGAGAAGGTGAGCGGGCGCGGGTTGCGTTCGCTGTAGTCGCTGCCGTCGTTGCGGGCGGAATCGAGGTAATGCAGGTGGTTCAGGCCCCACAGCGGGTCGAGTCCCGGCTGCCGCGTCAGGCCGCCCTGCTGCCAGTCAATCCACCAGAAGTCGACGCCATCTTCCTCCATCGGGTGGTGGAGCTGGTCGAAGTAGACCTCCATGAACTTCGGATCGGTCAGGTCGAACTGCACGGCCTCGCCGCTTTCCGGATCGATGTTCATGGCCTTGGCGACCTGCGGATACAGCTCTTCGAACGCGCGCACGCCGTCCCTCGGGTGGACGTTGAGCGTGGCCTTCATGCCATGCTCGTGCAGCCAGTTGAGGAAGCGCTTCGGATCCGGGAAGAAGTCCTTGTTCCACGTGTAGCCGGTCCAGCCGGAGCCGTACTTCGGGTCGACGTCGTCAACCAGGTGCCAGTCCATATCGATGACGGCCGTGGTGAACGGGATGCCTTCCTTTTCGAAACGTTCGACGAGCTGACGGTATTCGGTTTCGGTATAGCGGTGGTAGCGGCTCCACCAGTTGCCCAGCACGAAGCGCGGCAGCAGCGGGGTCGGGCCGGTCAGGCGGTACAGGGCGTGCACGGCCTCACGGTAGCGGTGGCCGTAGCCGAACAGGTACAGGTCGGTGGTCGGCTCTTCCTTCGGGGTCGCCCACGTGCCGAAATCGTTGTGGTTGCCGTTCACTTCGGCGGTTTCGCGGATGACGTTCGACTTGGAATCGTCGATGATCGCCCAACCGTCGGTGCTGTTGACGCCCGGATCGACGGGGATGCGGCCGTTCGCCTCGTCGAGCGTACGGTAGGTGCCGCCGAGGTTCCTGCGCTGCACGTCGCCGTAATGCCAAGTGTTTTCGATGGCGTTGACGTGCTTGACGGTTGCGTACAGGCCTTCCGGAGAGAACTTGCGCTGGTTGTAGGAGATATGCAGCGACGGGGTGTCGATTTCCAGCCAGCCATTACGTTCGGTGACGGTGAATTCAGGCTTTTCGCCGAAATCACGGACCATCGCCATCTGCGTGGCGTCATCCACGAAACGGCCGCTGTCGGACCATTCGAAACGGACGAGCGCGTCCGTGATGAGGCCGATGCGCCAATGATCGCCCTGGATCACCGAATCCGGATTCATTGCCGGATGGGCGTTGAGCGTGGCCAGCGAGAACAGTGTGCTGTCTACCATGTGGGGCTCCTTTGAGTGTGGGAAAAATCGGGAGAACTGGATTGGGACCGTGTCATCATATGCGACGGTACGGTCCCGTTTGAATTACTTGATGCGCTTGATGGTCAAGACCGACGCGCCAGCGCACAGTGCGATGACGATGGCGTTAAGCACGGTCCAGGCGAGGAAGCCGAAGAGGTACCTCCACTTGACTGCCGGTTTATCGGCCTCCTGCTGGACGTCCGTATTGGCGTCCAGGGCGATGCTCGTGTCGCTGCTTTGCTGGTCGCGCATCTCATTATCCTTTCTGTGCGCTGCGAAACATCGCTCTCCGCGTTGAGTGATCAAAGCATGTTCCGCATTGAAGAAAAGTCAGCAAAACTTACTTTCGTTAAGTATGATAGCGCTTGCGCAAAAAGGTATCAATATCGGCGAGTCGCTTGAAATTGCAACGATATACGCATATCGAAACGCTTGCCATCGATTGCAAAATGGAACGATGCGATTTTATGCGCGTTCTGCGCCACCGCATACCCTCTTCACCGCGCCCATATGCCGATTGTGCGAGCAAAACGACAGGTTGTGTAATACGGCGGTGATGGCATCGCAAAAGCTGGTTCAATCAAACTAGCGGCGAAATCCCGCGTGCGGCACGGTGCGATGCAGCGCGGTACGGCAGCGGGAAATCGCAAGAAAACAGCGCAGTCGGGCGGAGCGGACAGGGCAGGCTCGGCAAAGCAGGTTTTGGCAACACCTAGTGCGAGGGAGAACCCATGGAACTTGAAGATCTTTCGATCGTTGAAAAGGCGGCGATGCTGTCCGGCGGATCCGAATGGGATTCGCGCGGCAACGATCGCGCCGACATTCCCGGCTTCGTCATGAGCGACGGCCCACACGGCGTGCGCAGGCAGCTTGGCGAAGGCGACCACCTCGGCATCGGCGCATCCAAGCCGGCCACCTGCTTCCCGACCGCCTGCACCGTGGCCAACACCTGGGATCCGGCGCTCGCCGAAGAGATGGGCGAGGCGCTCGGCAAGGAAGCTCACGATCTCGACGTGAACGTGTTGCTTGGACCGGGCATGAACATCAAACGCAACCCGCTGTGCGGACGCAACTTCGAGTACTATTCGGAAGATCCGATCGTCGCCGGCCGTATGGCCGCCGGCCTTATTCGCGGCATCCAGAGCAACGGCGTCTCCGCATGCCCGAAGCATTTCGCGGTCAACAGCCAGGAGCTGCGCCGCCAGGCCAGCAACTCCGTGGTGGACGAACGTACCATGCGCGAATTGTATCTGACCGGTTTTGAAATCGCCGTGCGCGAGGCCAAGCCGATGAGCATCATGACCTCCTACAACGAGGTCAACGGCGTCTACGCCCACGAAAACAAGCATCTGCTGCAGGAGATCCTGCGCGACGAATGGGGCTTCGACGGCATGGTCGTCTCCGATTGGGGCGGCTCCAACTCCGCCGTCGCAGCCGTCAAAGCCGGCGGCTCGCTGGAAATGCCGTCGCCAGGTTTCACCTCCGTGCGCGAGCTGGAAGGCGCGGTCAAAGCGGGCGCGCTCGCCGAGGCGGACATCAACAAGCGTGCCGCGGAAGTCGCCAAAATCGCGGCGGCGACCAAGCTCGTCGGCGTCGGCCGCGACGATCTGCTGTCGGACGACATCGCGAAGGCGCACCATGATATCGCCAGAACGGTCGCGGAACATTCCAGCGTGCTGCTGAAGAACGACGCCGCCACGCTGCCGCTCAAGCCGGGCACTCGCGTGGCCGTCATCGGAGATATGGCCGCGACCGCACGCTATCAGGGTTCCGGCTCATCCAAGGTGAACGCCACCAAGGAGGAGAACATCCTCGACGAGGTCAAGAACGCCGAAGGACTGGTATTGGCCGGCTACGAGCAGGGCTACGACCGCCAAGGCAAGTCGGATGAGGTGCTGCTGAACGACGCCGTCGCGCTCGCCAAGAAGGACGCCGTGGATGTGGTGCTGGCCGTCGTTGGCCTCGACGAACGCAGCGAATCCGAAGGCCTTGACCGATCCACCATGGCGATTCCGCAGGCGCAGAACGATCTCGTAACGGCGTTGGCGAAGACCGGCAAGCCGGTGGTGATCGTGCTCGTCGCCGGTTCCCCGGTGGAATTGCCGTGGTTCAACGATGTTGCGGCCATGCTGTACGTAGGATTGTCCGGCCAGGCCGGCGCGTCCGCCACCGTGCGCGCGCTGACCGGCGAAGTCAACCCATCCGGACATTTGGCCGAAACCTGGCCGATGCAATACGAGGATTGCCCAAGCTCCGGCTGGTATCCGGCCATCGGGCGTGACGCGATCTACCGCGAGGGCCCGTTCGTCGGCTACCGCTATTACGAGACCGTGGGCGTGCCCGTACGCTTCCCGTTCGGCTACGGTCTGAGCTACTCCACGTTCACGTACAGCGCGATCACCGCCACCGCGACCGGTGTGGATTTCGTCGTCACCAATGATTCCGATGTCGCCGGCTCCACCGTGGCCCAGTTGTATGTGCGCGCGCCGCAGGGTGGCGTGCTCCATCCCGACCGTGAGCTGAAGGGCTTCGTCAAGGTAGAGTTGGCCGCGCATGAAAGCAAGAGTGTGCATATCGATTTCGACCGCTACACGTTCCGTCATTTCGATGTTGCCGCCAATGCATGGAAGACGGAAAGCGGCGAATGGACGCTGCTGGTCGGCGACAATGCGGAGCATTTGCCGCTTGCGATTCCTCACACCGTGGCCGGCGATTGCACGACCGCCGATTGCGCCGCCGATCCTGCGCTTGGCCACTATCTGACCGGACAGGTCAAGGACGTGACCGACGCCGAAATGGCCGTGCTGTTCGGCCATGAGGTGCTTGCCCCCGGCAAGCCGACGACGTTCGGCGTCAACGATCCGATCATGTCGTGGGTGGATTCCAAGGGCTTCGTGGCGCGTACCGTCGCCAAGACACTGACCAAGCGCGAAGCGAAGATCCGCCAGAAGACTGGCTCGCCGGATCTGAACACCCTGTTCATCCTGAACATGCCGCCTCGCGCCATGAGCAAGATGACCCAAGGCATGGTCGACTCGGCGATGGTCGACGCCATCGTGAACATCGCCAACGGGCATACTTTCCGCGGATTGGGCGGCGTGATCGCCGGCTTCTTCCGCAACCAATCCGCCAACAAGCGCACCGCAAAGGAGCTGAACCATGACTGACAACAATGCTGCGAAGCCGGCCGAAACCGCTGCCGGCGAGAAGAAGGTCGGACCGATTCGCCAGTGGATCAAGGATCATCCGAATATCTGGGAGTTCATCCTGTTCAATGTGCTGTCGAACATCTCCACCATCACCCGTTTCGTGGTGACGTGGATCGGCACCGCCATCTTCATCTCCAGCTTGGGGCTCACGCAGCCGTTCCACTTCCTGATCTTCAACTATGACACCAAGGGCAACGGTCTGGGTGGATTCCTCACCTTCCTGCTTGCCGAGGTGCTTGCGCAGGTGGTGAACTTCTTCGTGCAGATGAAGTGGGTCTTCAAGTCCGACTCCAGCTTCAAGGACGCCGCTTGGAAGTATGTGATCCTCGCCGTGATCATCGTGGTGGTGAACCTTGTGCTGCCGGGCTACGTGACCGGTCTGTGCCAGGGATGGGGCATGAACGCCGGCATCGCAGGCACGATCGCATCCGTGGTCAACACCTTGCTTGCCGTGATCGTCAGCTATCCGCTGCTCAAGTTCTGGGTCATGCCGAAGAGCGACGACAAGAAGGAGGCCGCCAAGTAAGTCTGCACTGATTTCTCTCTTCCCTTCCTTGTGCCCGTCCAGGTCTTCCCTTTTCCCTGGACGGGCTTTTCATATCTGTTCCGCGAATGAGCGCAGCCGACGCAGGCCTTCGCGCAGCTCATCCGCATCGCCGGCGAGTGCGCGGTCGAACACGTCGCGGATGCCGGAGCGGGGTACGGCTTTGACGGTGCTGGAAATAGGCATCGAAGGGTGTGATGGGGTTTGCGGCGGCGTTTGCGGGATCGCTTGCGCGGTTGTGCTGATGCTGGCCATGGCTTCTCTTTTCCGTATTGCGTTGATGCTTCGAATGAGCCGAACGAATATTGCGATTCCATCGATATCACGCTTATGAAAACGGCAAAACAGGAACATGACGCCAATATTTCCGGACTGCGGCGGTTGTGTTACGGGTGGATTCCTTCTCTGGTGCTCATGGTTGCTCATGTTTTCAACATGCGAGCCATGCACGTAACTCTTCTGCGTTTCACATTGCGGATTTGCGCTTTCCCTGGTGTGGCGGAGGTTTGATTTCCTTGTCTTTGGCTGTGGCGGAAATTATCTGTTTTGTGCAAAAACGGCGATTTGAAATTGTCTATTTTGCGCATCTTGTGTCTTGAATGCTATATATTCCAATATATTTGCCGCCGATGAATCTGCCGCTGTACGCCTTATGGTGTTTGGCGGATGTGGCCGGCCTTGTTGCCGAGGACGACGAGCCTGATCGGCCGTTCACTATGCAGACGCAAGTTGTGTGACTGACATTGGAATTCATGTTCTGGTGGGGGATATTGGCGCATAAATCCGCCGTGGGTGGAACGATGGTGATGCGGTAATACGAACCGATGAGACGGACTGAAGACGAGGTACACGCAACGTGAGAGAAGCAATGGTGTCGGAGCAATCGCAGGACGAGACGGAACAGCAGCCGACTATCGGACGTATTCCGGGGCTGATCGCTGCGGTGGCCATCGTCGGCATCGCCATTGGCGCGGCCGCGGGCCTGCTGACACTTATGCTGTACCAAGTCGAGCGTTTCGCGCTTGGATACATCGAGAATGCGCATGAATCCGGTCCCTTCAACGTGCCTGCCATCCGTCGTGCGATTTCCGTGACGGTCGGCGCCTCCATCGCGGCCGTGATCTGGTGGCTGCTGCGCACGCGTACCACAACAGTGCCATCCGTCAAGAAAGCCGTCGGTGGTGCGCTGATGCCGGTCTGGCAGACCATCGTACATGTGCTGCTGCAGATTTTTATCGTCGGTACCGGCATGTCGATCGGCCGCGAAGTGGCTCCGCGCGAGCTTGGCGCGATGTTCGGCCAGCGATTCGCCCGCTGGGTGCGTCTCGGCGCGAAGGACACGCGTATGCTGGTGGCCATTACCGCCGCGGCCGGTCTCGCGGGAGTCTACAACGCGCCGCTTGCCGGCACGTTCTTTGCGGTGGAGATCCTGCTCGCCGACGTGACGCTCGAGACGGTCACGCTCGCGTTCGCCTGCTCGGCGCTCGCCTCATGGGTGGCGAGCCTGGTCAAGGGCACGCACACGTTCTATTTGATCGGCAAGGCGAATGGCCTGTTTACCCCCGACTACATGGTGTTCGCGCTGATTGCCGGCTTGATGCTTGGCGTCGCCGGCGCGCTGTTCCGCCGCGGCTCCCAGTGGGCGGAGAAAAACAAGCCGTCCGGAGCGGGCATTCTGTGGATGATGCCGCTTGCCGGCCTGCTGACGGGCGTTGTGGCGATCGCCGTGCCGCAGGTGATGGGCAATGGCCGCGCCGCCGCGCAGCTGAGCTTCTCCTCGAAGGCCGATCTGGCCGTTATTCCGGTGTTGCTGCTGTCTTTCGTGGCCAAGGCGATCGTCACGTTGATGACGATTCGTTCCGGCGCTTCCGGTGGCGTGTTGCAGCCGGGCATCGCATTGGGCGCTTCCGGAGGCGCGATTCTGGGCATTCTTTGGATGCAGGTGTTCCACACGAATTCGATCGGCATGTATGCGCTGCTGGGTGCATGCGCGCTGCTTGCCGCCTCGCAGCAGGCGCCGTTGATGGCGATTTGCCTGGTGATGGAGTTGGCTGACGCTCCGATTAACCTGTTCGTGCCAATCGGCCTTGCGGTGGCCGTCAGCGCGTTCACCGCCTCCCGTCTGGCCAAGCCGCTTGCCGCTTGGCATCTACCGCGGGCGAAAGCTGCAGATCGTTAGCCTTCGCATTGCCGGCTCGCAATCCTCACATGGCCATCAGGCCGGTCTGACGGGGAAGCAGCACGGTGAGTACGAACCAGTGGTCGTTGGTGCGGATCGTCACCTCGCCGCCGTACTGTTGCGCGATGTGCCGAATCGACTTCACGCCGAAGCCATGCCGATGCTGGTCATCGCGCTTCGTGGTGCGCAGATTGCCCTCGGCATCTTTCTTCAGCCGCGAATCGTAATAATTCTCGATGCGGACCACGGTGAAGGAATTCTGCTCGAACAATGCCAGTTTGATGAGCCGCTGTTCCGGATCGGCCAGCTTCGACGTGGCTTCGATCGCATTGTCGATCGCATTGCCGAACAGCGAAGCGATATCCATCGACGACATGTTGGATAAGAGCGACCCATCCGCTACGGCGGTGAAACTGATGCCGCGATCGGCGCAAGTGCGCTCTTTTGTGGTGAGGATGACGTCAAGCACGGGATTGCCGGTATGCTGCTGGGCGCTGTAGCGCTGCACCGACTTCTCCAACTGCTCGAATCCTGCCGCCGCATGCTCCGGATCGACTTCGGCACGCAATGCCGCGATCTGATGCTTCAGATCGTGCGCGAGCCGACCAAGCGATTCGATGTTCTCCTTCGACTGCAGGTACTCCTGATGTTGGCTTTCCAGCTGCGCGTTGATTGACGCGATTTCCGCGCTCGCTTCAATGCGCCGAGCCTGCTCCTGTTGCGCGTATAGAATCGCGAATCCGCAGAAATCCACCAGTGTGCGGATGTAGAAGATTTCCTGGCCCATCGAACCGGAGAATGGCGTATTGGTCGAAATGAAGCTCAGGTTGCTCATGGCGAAGGTGACGATCGTGATGGCCACCGTCGCGGTCGCCGCGGAAGCCGTCGGCAACGTGGGCGCGGTCTGGCTGAAATTGCCGCGTTCTACCAGCCAGGCCAGGCCGAAACACAATGCGTAGGTGGCAACGAGCAGTAAGACGGCATGCCAATCGTAATCCGCGAATCGGCCGTTGCGCATGCCGATGAACGTGACGATCTGCCAATGCAGCGACGCCACCAGTTCGGCCAGTACGAACGCGCGCGCCGTGATGTACAGTCCTTCGCGTTTGCCGGTGCCGGCGCCGAACAGAATCGTCAGGTACATGCAGCCGAAGGCGAGCAGCATGCCGACGATCCAAAACCAGATCGGCATGCTGCCGTCGAAATACTGCACGGCGATGAGCGCCGCCAGTCCGATTGCGCTCACAACGACGGAGCGGCGCGGCGGCACGCGGCGGAACAGTACCGCGATATACACCACGCATGCCGCCCATTCGCAGATGGCGGTGTACGAACGGGGGATGTCGGGCAGCGCGTTGGTGATCATCGGCCGCCGCCCATGTAGTCGGCCAAGGCGGCGAGGAACGCTTTCTTCCGTGGTCTGCTCACGCGCAGCCGCTCGTCGTCGGACATGATGCAATCCTGGTCGGCAACGCCCGTCACATGCTTGAGATTGACCAGATAGCAGGAGTTCGAGCGGAAGAAGTGCCGGTCGGCGAGCTTGGCTTCCATGTCTTTGAGTGTGCCGTTGATAGAGTATTTGCCGTCAAGCGTGTGGATGACGATGGTGTGCCGGATCGACTCGAGATAAAGGATGTCCGTGAGATTCATCCTCATCTGCCCCTTGCCGGTTTCGATGAGCATGGAATCGTCGCCGTTGCGGCGCACCATGTCGATCGATTTCTTGAGCTCCTGCGAGAACGCGAACCATGGCAGCGGTTTGAGCAGGTAGGACAGGGCGCGCACTTCGTAGCCGCTGATGGCGTATTGCGGGGCCGCGGTGATGAAGATGATCACGACGTTGTCGTCGCGTTCGCGGATGCGGCGGGCGGCGGCCATGCCGTCTATCTCCTTCATTTCAATATCGAGCAGCAGAATGTCGTAAACGGGGGCATATTTCTCCACGATGCGCGCGCCGTCGTCGAATACGGAGACGGTGAATTGCTCGCCGGTCTCGCTTTGGTAGCGATTGAGGTAATCGAGTACCAATTGGCAGCTTGCAGGGTCGTCCTCGACGACTCCGATTCGGATATTGCGCACGATGAACCTCCACGTCTCACCGTTCAGACTACCGTCCATTCTCTCGCGGAATGAGGATATTGTGATGAAAAACCATCGATTTGAGGGGATGATAACCCCCTAATAGACTGTTTTGAGCGGTGAAAACCCGCGACACGCATTGACGATTCGGTTTGGGTGTGTATAGTAGGTCATGGCTCAACGAAGAGATCTTCGCTAAACCAACCAATAAGTAAACGCTTTGAATTGTGGCTTTGTCAAAGTAGTAAGCCGCGAGGATGGGCACCGAACAAAAATCCCTTTACAACGGATCGTGAGGCACGTACCTGCCTCTGAAAGGATGACAAATCATGGCAGAAGTCGTATTCGACCATGTTACTCGTATCTACCCGGGCAATGACAAGCCGTCTGTGGATGATCTGAACCTCGACATCAAGGATGGCGAATTCCTGGTGCTGGTCGGCCCGTCTGGTTGCGGTAAGTCTACGACCCTGCGTATGCTCGCAGGCCTCGAAGAGGTCAACAAGGGACGCATCCTCATCGGCGGCAAGGACGTCACCACGATGCAGCCGAAGGACCGCGACATCGCAATGGTGTTCCAGAACTACGCTCTGTATCCGCACATGACCGTCGCCGACAACATGGGCTTCGCCCTGAAGATCGCCGGCACCCCGAAGGAAGAGATCCGCAAGCGCGTCGAGAAGGCCGCTGAGATCCTCGACCTGACCGAGTACCTCGATCGTAAGCCGAAGGCTCTGTCTGGTGGTCAGCGTCAGCGCGTGGCTATGGGCCGTGCAATCGTCCGTGAGCCGAAGGTCTTCCTCATGGATGAGCCGCTGTCCAACCTCGACGCCAAGCTCCGTGTGCAGACCCGTACCCAGATCGCTGCTCTGCAGCGTCAGCTGGGTGTCACCACCCTGTACGTGACCCACGATCAGACCGAAGCTCTGACCATGGGTGATCGTATCGCCGTCATCAAGCTCGGCATTCTGCAGCAGGTCGGCGCTCCGACTGAGCTGTACGATCGTCCGGCCAACGTCTTCGTCGCTGGCTTCATCGGCTCCCCGTCGATGAACATCAACACCCACCCGGTGGTCAACGGCAAGGCAAAGATCGGCGAGGACACCGTGGATCTGCCGACTGAGGCCGTCAACAAGCTCACCGCCGAAGACAACGGCCAGATTGTGGTCGGCTTCCGTCCGGAAGACGCCTCCCTGGCTGCCCCGGATGAGGCCAACGCCTTCTCCCTCAAGGTCATGAACGTTGAGGATCTGGGCTCCGACGGCTACATCTACGGCAACATCATCACCGATGGCTCCGCTGCTGAGGCGTCCACCATGATGTCCGATCAGAACAAGCTCACCACGATTCGCGTGAACCCGCGTGCTCTTCCGAAGGTCGGCGATACCGTCAAGATCAAGATCGACCCGTCCAAGATGCACCTGTTCGCTCCGTCCACTGAGCTGCGTCTGAACTGAGACGATAACGAGTAACCAACCGTCGGGCGTTCCTTATGGAACGCTTGGCGGGTGGTTGAACCAATACTTGGCGGATGTGCAAACGTCCGTCAACCATTAAACGAGACATTCTCTTTCCTCTCTTATTGTCTCGTTGGAAAAGCCCCGCGTTGGTGCGGGGCTTTTCTTTTCCCGCTGTTCTCATCGTGACACTCGTAGTCCCTTTGCCGCCTGCCGTGGGTAGGTCAGCGGGTAAATTGAAGAGCTATGGAATCACATGAATTGCCACAGATGGATCCCCGTGTGCTTAAGGCCACTTCCGTGAAGGCCGAGGACCCCGCAGCGCAGAGCCCGGAGCCGCAGGCGTTGAAGATCACCGCGGCGAGCTCGAATCCGAAGATGTTCACGCTGCCGTGGGAGAAGCCGCTGGCAACATGGCCTGAGGACCTGCTGGTCAACCTGCCGCGAGGCATCTCCAGGCACGTGGTGCGTTTCGTGCACGTGGGCGACGAAGTCTACGCCATGAAGGAAATCACACGCAACGTGGCGGAACGCGAATACGAGCTGCTGCGCCGACTGCAGAAGCTGGAACTGCCTACCGTGCAGCCGATCGCCGTGGTCACCGGCCGCCATAATGCGCAAGGTGAGCCGCTGGAAGCCATCCTGGTCACCAAGCATCTGAAATTCTCGCTGCCGTACCGCGCGCTGTTCGCCCGCAACCTGCGTCCCGACACCGCCGAACGACTCATCGACGCGCTTGCCGTGCTGATGGTGCGTCTGCACCTGGCCGGCTTCTATTGGGGCGATGTGTCCCTGTCTAACGTGCTGTTCCTGCGTGACGCCGACGCTTTCTCCGCGTTCCTGGTGGACGCCGAAACCGGCGATCTGCAGGTGAACCTCACCGAAGGCCAGCGTGAATACGATGTGGATTTGGCCCGTACGAACATCATCGGCGAACTGATGGATCTGTCTTCCGGCGCATTGCTGCCGAGCAACGTGGACGAAATCGAAATCGGAAACCGCCTGGTGGACCGCTACCATTCGCTGTGGAGCGCGCTGACCGACACCGACAAGTTCAGCCCGGACGAGATGTGGAAGATCGAAAAGCGCGTCAACAAGCTCAACGAACTGGGCTTCGACGTGGACGAGCTGGAAATGAAGACCGCCGAGGACGGCAAGCGCGTGCTGGTGCGTCCGCGCGTGGTGGACGCCGGCTACGCCAACCGCAAGCTGCTGCGACTGACCGGTCTTGACGTGCAGGAGAACCAGGCCCGCCGTCTGCTCAACGATCTGGACGCCTACCGCACCTCCACGTGGCGTGATGGCGAGGATCTCGAAATCGTGGCCACCGACTGGATGCGCGAGGTGTTCGAGCCGACCGTGCGCATGATTCCGCACGAATACCGCTCCCAGATTGAGCCGGCGCAGTTCTTCCATGAGGTACTCGACCATCGTTGGTTCCTTGCGGAGAAGGCCGGCCACGACGTGTCCATGACCGAAGCCGTGAAGAGCTATGTGGAGAACGTGCTGCCGCAGTACAAGCTCGATCAGAAGGATTTGGACGTGTTGAACGACGAAGCCGATTCCGGCGTGATCGACGACGAATACACGTACAACGATCCCGATGACGACGGCTACAACCCCGACGACGATCCCGACGCGGCGGTGTGGAGCCACTGATTCTGCACGTTAGCATGGTCCGTAATTGCTGGAGCCTCTAACACAAGAAAAGCTCAGGAAAACAAAAGAAGCTCAAGCTGGAAAAGCTTGAGCTTCTTTGTATGTATCGCAAATATATAACGATTACTTGGCTGCGGCAGCCGCTTCACGACGTGCGCGCGCCACGGCGTACAGCGTGATGCCGGCCGCGACGGACGCGTTCAGCGACTCGACCATATTCGACATCGGAATGCCGGCGATGGAATCGCAAGCCTCTCGTACCAGACGGCTCAGGCCGTTGCCTTCCGAGCCGAGCACAACCACCAGCGGATCGGTTTCGAAACCGGTTTCGCCGACGAGCGCATCGCCGCCGCCGTCAAGACCGACGCTGTAGTAGCCGCGTTCCTTCAGGCTTTCGATCGCCTTCGTCAGATTCACCACGCGAGCCACTGGCATATGCGCGGCGGCGCCCGCCGACACCTTCCATGCGGCGGCGGTGACCGAAGCGGAACGACGTTCCGGCAGAATCACGCCGTTCGCGCCGAATGCGGCCGCGGAACGGATGACCGCGCCGAGGTTCTGCGGATCGGTGACGCCGTCCAGTGCGATGAACAGCGGACGTGCCGCGATGCGCGCGCTTTCCGAATCGGCTGCTTCCATGGCACGCGCCTTCTTATCGGCGCGGTCCACGAGCTCTGCCAGCGAGGAATACTGGAACGGTTGCGCCTTCAGCACCACGCCCTGATGGTTCGACGAGCGTGCGATACGGTCCATTTCGAGCCTGTCGGCTTCCAGCAGATGCAGTCCGTGGATGCCGGCGAGACGCACGATTTCGCGCGTGCGATCGTCATGCTCGATACGTGCCGCCACATACAGCGTGGTTGCCGGCACGCCACAACGCAGCGCCTCAAGCACCGCGTTACGGCCGATGACCAGATCGTCGGATTCCGAAGTGAACTTCGCCACGCGACGACGTGCCGCCAGTCGCGGATCGGCCATCTTGCGGCGATCCGCCGCCTTCTTCGCCTTGTAAGCCTTGTGATATACGCGATCTTCGGCCTTGGGAGTCGGCCCCTTGCCCTTCAGCGCGTTACGATGCTTTCCGCCCGACCCCTTGGTCGGTCCTTTTTTCATTGCCATAGTTGTCCATTGTCCCAGCACCCCGGGAAAAGGCGGCGGCTTCGCGTCTGCTCGATATTGCTCGATATGATGGCAAGAATGGAGAAGAACAAAGAGATTTTCGGATTGCCCCTCATGTTCTGGGGTCTGTGGGTCACGCTGCTTATTCTGTGGATGGGCCGCTTCGTCACGTCGTTCCTCTCCATGTACCTCGTTTCCGACATGCATGTGAGCGCGGGCGTGGCTGGCACTATCGTCTCCATGTACGGTTTCGGCGGTATTTTCGGCTGCCTGTACGGTGGTGCGCTGTCTGACCGATTCGGGCGCCCCGCGATGATTGTTATCGGCAATCTCGGTTCCGCGGTGATGCTGGTTTTGTTGGCTTGTATCGGCAATCCTTGGATTATGGCGATTACGTTGCTGATATACGGTGCGATTTCATCTATGCCGACGCCTGCGGTCGCGGCTTACGTTTCCGACGTGGTGCCGTTTCGCAAGCAGAAGCGTGCGTATTCGCTGCAAACATGGGCTGCGAATTTCGGCTTCGCTATCGGCCCGATCATCGCCAACCAGCTTGTCAAAATCTCCTATTCGCTGATGTTCTATGCGGAAGCGGCTGTGTTGGTATTCGCTACGTTGCTGATGATGGCATTCTTCAAAGAGGCCGGGCTGGGCGTGCACGGTGTCGGACGGTCTGTGAAACGCTTCGTGGAACGTTCTGGCACTGCGCAAACGGCTCAATCGCAGCAATCGAAATTCTCCATTTGGCGCAGCTATCGTCGTGCCTGCACCGACAAAGCGCTCATGTCGATGGTGGTGCTGATGTTCCTGTACACGCTGGCGTATTACCAGATTGTCAGCGGACTTCCGATTTCGATGACGCAGATTGGGCTTGGTACGGACGAATATTCCAGCCTGCTGACCATCAACGGAGGCATTCTGTGTTTGCTGCAGATTCCTGCGATCGCGCTGTTCCAGCGGATGAGCAACACCCGTGTGCTGGTGCTGGGCATGTCCATTACTGCGGTTGGCTATGCGTTCCAAATCGGCGCCGATTCGTGGGTGACGTTCGCGATTGCGACCGTGCTGTGGACGCTCGGCGAGCTTGGCACATTCCCGATTGCCGCTACGACGGTGGCGAATATCGCGCCGAAGGATGTACGCGGCACGTATCAGGGCTTGTACAACCTGGTGTGGTCGCTATCCAACGCGTTTTCGCCGCTTGTCGGAGGCTGGATTTTGAACGCGTTCGGCAGTCACGTGCTGTGGACCTGCTGCACGGTGATGTTCGTAATTGTGGCGATTGGTTTCTACGTGACGCGCGGCCCCCGCGAACGCGCCGCAGCCCGCAATCTTGCGATGGAGGAACTGTAGCGGTTGCGCTGCGCAGGTGGCGTGCGGTAGATACGCCACCGAACTTGCCAGACAACTTAACATAACTTAACAGCAACTTCGCATCTGTTAAGTTCGCTGGTAAGTTGCTGTTAAGTTCGTGCGAAGTTAACGGAAAGCGATGTATTGGCGTGATTGTGTGGCACAAATAATGGACATTGCCGGCAAGACAGGGGTGCATGTGCGCGTATGAAAAAGCGGGAGGCCGCGATTCGGTTGGAATCGCGGCCTCCCGCTATGCGATTTAAAAAATCGGAAAGAAGAGAATCGGTGCCGCAGCGTTCGCTGCGGCGGTGCCTTGCCTCACGCGGTCTGTTTCAAAGAGATGGCCTGACGCGGTTCGGCTTGCCTTCCTGCTTGAAGGTCTTACTTGTTGAGGACCTTCTTCATCAGATCAGCGGAAGCCTTGGCAAGTGCGAACTGGCCGAAGCCCGGATCGATGGAAGCGAGGTTGGAGTTGAGGATCTGGTTGAAAGTGTCGTTGTTCTTCATGATGTTTCCTTTCGGACGACCGCCTGGTTTCTTGCTTCTTTTTTTCTTCTCTACATCGTGCGGTGCGTCGCTATTGTGTTGTTTTTCTTGTTCTTCGTTCTTCTGTTGTTTTTCTGTTGTGCCTTTACTATACGCACGTCGGTATGCGTCTGGCATGCCGCAATCGTCATTTCTATTGTAAAATCATCGGGTTATCTTGAAGAAAATGTGATTACTGTGCCCGCATAACAACACAATCGCCGTATCGTACGCTGACACGAGACGGAACATATCCATTCCCATGTCAACGCACGATACGGCGATATCGGCGTAAATCAGCGGAATAATCGTAAATCAGCGGGGCTGACGGAAGTGACGGTCACCGATTGGATCGAACGGCGTGTGCGGTTCAAGCTGGTACCAGTATGCCACCGACGCGACGTCATCCTGCCGCTCGAAATTGCCGGCTTCCTCGGTGCCGATCTGCTGCCAGGTGACGCGCAGGTCAGAATCGAAATAAATCGGATCCGGAATGTGCCAGCGGTACAGGCCGCGCATGACGGGTGTGGCCACATCCCAGTAGTCGCTTTCGCGGTGCGCGGCGAGGCGTTGCGAATAGAACGGGAATCCCAGGTACGGTCCGGTGAACGTGTTCTCGCGCATGCGGCCGTGCTCGTCGAAGTCGGCGAAACTCCACGCGCCGCCGAAGTAGTCTTCCGCTCCGGTGCTGCACCACGTCGGGTACTGTTCATCGCCGTCGATGTACATTTTGACTTCGCCTTCGCCCCACCAGCGGCTTTCCAGCGCGGTCAGCGCAAGGTAGGTGCCGATGTACGCGCCATGGCCGTGCACATTGTCGAGAATCGTGTAGTCACGGGCAATTTCGGTGACGCGTTCGCGGCGCCACTGCGCATGGAAGCGCATCGCATCGGCTGGCAGCGCGTCGTATTCCGTGTAGTCGATTTGGTAGAAGAAGGCCGGCACGTCCTCGTTGTGATCGTTGCGCAGCACAATGCGCGCGTGCTCGAACGGCATGGCGAAATAGCAGTTGAAACCTCGATTTGGCACCACCATGATCGGGATGGAATTGATACGGCAGGCCTGTGCGTGACCGCAGCAGAAGAAATCGCCGATCGGGCACTGCACGGACGGCGTCTCCTCGCCATCCCAATAGAATTCGAGGATGAGATTGCGCAGTACGTTCGGACCGGTCGGGGAAGTGCGGTCGGTGACCGTCATCCAAATGTGGCGAATCACGCCCGGGCCATCGACGTCCATCAGCGTGACCGAATCGCCCGCCTTGATCGTCTGGATGCAAGGGCTGCCCTTACGTGACGGGCCGAGCGCGCTGGCAGCGGTGGCTGCAGTGCCCTTGCCGCCGGTCGGGTTTTCGGCGTTGACGCAACGTGTACGGCCGTGGTCCGTCGCGATTGCTAGCGAATCGAGGGCACCGTTGCCGAAACCGGAAGTCGCCATAGTATTCATTGTTCTCTCCTTTGTTAAACAGCTTGGGAAACGCGGAAATGGGTGCGCCGCCTACCACTACCGACTATCGTAGATCCCCCTTGCAGTGGGCGCGTCGATAATGCCGGCTACGGTGCTGAAAGCCGCCGCGGCCGGTTGTATCTGTTTTTGCGTTATTTCACAACATCCCAGCGTTGTTGGGTCGCGTTACTTCACTGCACCGGCGGTGATACCCTGCGACAGCTTGCGCTGGAAGATGATGAAGAAGATGATGGTCGGGATGATGCTCAGCAGCGAAGCCGATGCCAGCGTGGTCGCTTCCATGGTGCGCTGGCCCTGCAGGGTGGCGAGTGCCAGCGGAATGGTCTGTACGTCATCGCTCATGAGGAACGCCATCGGAATCATGTATTCGTTCCACGTCCACACGAAGAAGAACACGAACAGCACGCTGATGGTCGGCCAAGAAATTGGCAGCACCACCTTGCGCAGGATTTGCCAGCGAGAGGCGCCGTCGATGGCCGCGGCCTCAAGGATGGCCTGCGGGAACGTGCCGTATACGGAGGACAGCAGATAGGTGCCGTAGGCGCTTTGGATGATGGTGAAGATGATGATGATCGCGAGTTTGGTGTTGTACAGACCGACCTGCTTGAACATGGTGTACAGCGGGTAGAGCAGCGCTTCCTGCGGCATCATGTTGGCGAGCATGATGCCGAGCACGATCCAGGTGTTGCCCTTGACCTTGCCGATGCCGAGCGCGAAGGAGTTGAGCACCGACAGCACGACCGCCGCGACAGCCACCACTAGGGAGATGATGAAGCTGTTCCAGAACTTCAGCGGGAAGTTGGTGGTAGTCCAGAAGGAGATGATGCCTTCCATGGTGAAGTGCTTCGGCAGGGAGAGCGGGCCGGTGGCGTTGTAATCGGCGGAGGTCTTGAACGCGTTGACGGTCAGGACGAGCAGCGGGAACAGGACGAGCAGAGCTCCGGCGACGAGCAGGATCAGGGTGATCCAGTCACCTGCGGAACGCACGTGCTGCGTTTTCTTCGAGGCCTTGCGCGCGGCGGCCGTGGACATGGAATAAGTCATGATGGCACCTTTGCTTTTCGGATTTTTAGTATGTTCTTGCGATTGTTTTTCGGGTTTTCTCTCAGACGAGTTCCTTCTCGACGTGCTTCTGCACGAGGGTGAACACGATGGAGAAGACGATGATTACCACAGTCAGCGCTGTGGAGATTGCGGCACCGTAGCCCACCTGCTGCACCTGGAAGAACTGGTTGTAGGAGTAGTACGACGGAACCGTGGTGGAGGTGCCCGGACCGCCCTTGGTGAGCAGGTAGACCGGAGCGAAGGTCTTCAGTGCGCCGATGGTTGCGGTGAGGATGACCACCAGCAGTTCAGGGATGATGGACGGCAGGGTGACCACGCGGAACTTCTGCCACCAGTTGGCGCCGTCAAGACCTGCGGCCTCGTAGAGTTCCGGATCGACGCGCTGCAGGCCCGACATGAAGATGACGATCGGGTAGCCGAGCTGGATCCACACCAGGATGAACATGAGGATCGGCAGTGCGCTGTCAGGGCTGCCCAGCCAGTTGTGCTGCAATGCACCCAAGCCGATCTTGGCGAGCAGTGCGTTGACGGCACCGTCCTCCGGGCGGAAGATCCAGCCCATGATGATTGCGGCGACGGCCACCGGAAGCAGCTGCGGCAAATAGAACAGCGCGCGCAGGAAGGAAGCGGTTTTGCCGCCGAACTTCTTTTGGATCACGTCGGTGAGCAGAGACGAGATGAACAGGCCGAGGATGGTAGGGATGACCACGATAGCCACGATGATCCAGAACGAGTTAGCGAAGGAAATCCAGAACGTCGAATCGGAGAACAGGCGTTTCCAGTTTTTCAGGCCGACCCACTTGACGGGACCGACGCCACGCCAGCGGGTGAAGCTCAGGTAGATGTTCCAGATGAACGGAACAACAACTACCGCGAACAGACCGATGAGGCCGGGGATGAGGTATGGAACGAATTTCGCGGAGCGGTTGCCGGGAAGTCTCGACATGGAGGCTTCGTGCTTGGTCTTTTGAGACATTGCAAGTCCTTTGAAATATTGATGATCCGAGGGATTTCCGATGGATTGTTCTGTGATGACGCACGATTTGGCGCGATGCGACGTGCGGAATGTATGGGGGAGGAAAGGGTTGGTGCGGTCCGCCCGAAGACGGGCCGCACCATTATTGGAGTTGGAATGGAAAGGAAGGATCGGTTGTTTTTAGTTGTTCTTGACGCCCATGTCCTCGATGCCGGTGTCGTACTTCTCGTGGATGTTCTTGAGCACGTCTGCCGGCTTCTTGGTGCCGTTGACCAGCTCCTGGAACTCCGCTGGAACCGCGTCGGTGAGGTTGGAGGCCGCGTAATCCGGGTAGTAGCTGAGCTTGCCGTCCTTGGCGTAGGAATCGTATTCCTCGATCATGGCCTTGCTCTTCGCGTCGGTGATCTTGCTGGTGTCTGCCGCTACCGGAATGCCGCCTGCGTTGCCGAGGAAGTTCTGCACATCATCGGAGAGGACGTAGTCGATGAACTTGGCGGACAGATCCTTGTGGTGCGACTTCTCAGGAATCACCAGCAGGTTGCCTGCGCAGCCGACTGCGTAGTTGGATTCCGGCATGACGGCCGCGTCCCAATCGAACGACTTGATCTGCTTGACGAAACGGCCCTGGTTCCAAGTACCAGTCTGGTAGATCGGATATTCGTCCTTGATGAAGGCCTGCGTGGTGTCCTCGGCCTTCATGCCAGTGGCGTTGCGGGAGATGAAGCCCTTGTCAAGCCACTCGTTGATGGTCTTGACGGAGTTGGTCAGCACTTTGGAATTCCAGTCGACGTCACCCCTGTACAGCTGCCAGTTGTCGATGAACTTGGAGTCGGCATTCTTGGAAACGAGCTGCCACCACAGCCACATCACGCCGTATTCCTGCGCGTCGGCTGCAATCGGGGTCACGCCGGCGTCCACGAACTTCTGGCAGGCGTCCACGAACTCGTCGTAGGTGGTCGGAATCTTGATGTTGTACTTGGCGAACAGGTCCTTGTTGTAGTAGACGCGCTGGAATTCAGCGTAGCTGGTCATACCGTACCAGGTATCGCCGTCCATGATGCCGTTCTCGTCGTACTTGGCGACTGCTGCGTTTGCGCCGGTCACCTTCTTGTCCCAGCCGTACTGCTTGACATAGTCGCCGAGGTCGGTGAGCAGGCCCATGGTGGAGAGCACGCCGGCGGAGCCGTTGCCGCGGTTGGATTCCATGAGGTCCGGGGCTTCGTCGGAGTTCAGGAATTGGCTGCCGTTCTGCGCGATCTGGGTGAAGGACTTGCGCTCGAAGTTGATCTTGACGCCGGTCTCTTTTTCGAAGGCCTTGGCCGCGCGACGCCAAGCCTGAGTCTGGCCTGCGTCGTCCTCTTCGTAATACCAGAACGACAGGCTGTCCGGCTTTTCCTCGTCCTGTGCGGTATCGCTACCACATGCGGCGAGGGAGGTCAGCGACAGTGCTGCGATGGCCAGCGTGGCCAGTCCTCGTTTGATGTTCATTGCTATTCTCCTTGTTTCCTTCTTGAGGCGCGCCCTGCGGCACGGCTCACATCTGGTTGTATTGAAACGTTTCGATGACGTGCGTGCGATTCCGCGGTCCGTTTGGATTCGCCGGATTTCGCCCGGCTTGTTCGTTTGTTCGGTTTCTTCGGAGACCGTTATATCGTCATTGAAACGTTTCGATTATCCGTATGAAATTATGTTGCCTTGCGATTCCGTCCGGCCGCTCTGCCTTCCGGTAATCGCAGGAAAATCTATATTGTTCCGCCGGACCCCGCTTCCGCAACGGATCCGCGTCGCTTCAGCGCGGGTTCGATGAGTTCCACGGAACCTTTGATGTCGGTGTGCTCCTCGATGGCGGAGACCAACAGGTTCATGGCTTCGGCGCACAGCTCCTCCGGCATGACCGGCATTTCGGTGATGGGGAAGCGCGTCGGCTCGCCTTCGAAATACGTGCCGCACGACAGGACCGAAACGTCCTGCGGAATCGACATGCCCGCGTTGTGCAACGCCATCAGCACCTGGCTGAGGACGCTTGCGTTCGCTTGGTTGATGATGGCGGTCGGGCGGTCGGGGTGCGCGAAGACGGTGCTGACGAAGTGCTGCGCGTCGAAGCTGTCCGCTTCGTAATGTTCGGATTCGATGACCGTCATGCCGAGCTCCTTCGCGTGCGCCAGCAGGCTTTCGCGGAAGATGACGACGTAACCGGAATGGCGGTTGTAGTCGGATTCGTTGTTGCGCAGGAACACGATGGTGCGGTGTCCCTTCTCGTACAGGAAGTCGACGGCCTTGCGGCCCATCAGCGCGAAATCGATGTCCACGCAGGCGCAGCCGGCGTGCGACGACGGATAGCCGATAGCCACGCACGGCTTGGAAAAAGTGCCGGATTGAGCGGCGCGCTCGTCATCCTGCTCTACGTCGAGCAGCACGATGCCATCCGCAAGATTGCTTTGCGTCACGCGGCGGATATCCTTCACTGCATCCGGACCGGTCAGCAACATCACGTCATACCCTGCATTCCTTGCGGCCCATGCGGTGCGCAGGAAGTAGGCGTTGTACCTGGCCTGGTTGATGTCGCCTCGAATCGGGGCGCTCAACGCGATGATCTGGTTGCGCATGCCGCGCATCTTACGGGCGCTGGCGTCCGGAGTGTAACCGAGCTTCTCTACGGCGGCCATGACTTTGTCGGTGGTTTTCGCAGAGATTGAACGCTTGCCGGATAGTACATAGGAGACGGTGCTGGCGGAAACTCCCGCTTCGCGGGCCACGTCTTTGATGCCTGCCATGCGTCTCGCCTCCCTCTTGTGCCGTTCTATCCGCTATTTATCGAATCGTTTCGTCGAAACGTTTCACTTAGCATAGCGCGACTATAAAATCATGTCAATCGTACGGCACGTCGCGTTCTCCCGTATGGGTTTATCGCCTATACGGGAGAACTACGCGTAGTTAGCGCTTCTTGCCGGACTTGCCGACCTTGCCAAACGTGAACGCGCGGACGATCGCCACAATGCCAAGTGCAACCAACGCGCATCCGCCAAACAGAATCAGCCAACCGGT